>OJTV01000271.1_pt1 | contig 9522 bp, 10 predicted proteins | sample 1599791 | NCBI WGS metagenome assembly OJTV01 (sample SAMN04436617, study PRJEB24849) | human gut metagenome | biome: human gut; feature: NICU; material: stool | host: Homo sapiens | place: USA: Saint Louis, MO | collected 2011-02-17 | reverse complement strand
GTTCCCTTATTTTTGCTCTTCTTGTTTAATTTCCTCTAATAACTTCAACATTTCAGGCGTCATTTCTACTGATTCCAACATGTCAGGTCGACGTAAAAAGGTCCGTCGTAATGATTCTTTTAGTTGCCATTCTGCAATTAATTTATGGTTACCATTCGTTAGCACGGCAGGGACTTCCATATCGTTGAAAATAGCAGGTCTGGTATATTGTGGATGCTCTAATAGGCCAGTGGAATGTGAATCCGTTTGTGCAGAAAGATTGTTACCTAAGACATCAGGTAATAAACGGACTGTCGCATCAATCATGACCATTGCGCCTAATTCGCCCCCTGTTAAAACGTAATCCCCCAATGAAACTTCATCTGTAACCATCGTGCGAATTCGCTCATCATAGCCTTCATAATGTCCACAAATAAAAACTAAATGTTCTTCTTGTGAAAATTCCTCGGCCATTTTTTGATTAAACGGTTTTCCTGCTGGATCTAATAAGATGACCCGTTTTGGTTGCTGGTTTGTCTCTTCTTCAATTGCTTTTAGGTTATCATAGATCGGTTGTACTTTTAAAAGCATCCCCGCGCCACCGCCATACGGATAATCATCGACCGTTTGGTGTTTGTTATCTGAAAAATCGCGAAAATTAGAGACATTCAATTCTAATAACTGCTTTTCCCGAGCTTTCCCAATAATTGATTCCCCCATTGGTCCTTCAAACATTCTAGGAAAAAGAGTTAATACATCAATTCTCATCGTCAATCAATCCTTCTGGAATGTCCACATCAATCCGTTGATTTTCGACATCGACTTTTGTAACAACGCCTTCAATATACGGTAAAAGTAAATCTTTTTTCTTTGGTCGTTGGACGACCCACACATCATTCGCACCAGGAGATAAAATTTCTTTAATTTTTCCCAGTTCACTACCGGTTTCATCATAAACAGTGGCACCAATGATTTGGTGATAATAAAATTCGTCCTCTGCCAATTCAGCGAGATTGTCTTTTTCAACTTTTAAAATACCGTCACGATATTTTTCAACATCGTTGATATTTGGATGTCCTTCAAAGCTTAAAATGTCAAAATTCTTATGCTTGCGGTGGGACTTCACGACCAATTCAATTGGTGCTTTTTTCTCTTGAAATAGCAGTAACGTTGCCCCTTTTTGATAACGTTCTTCTGGAAAATCCGTTTTCGAAATGACCCGAACTTCCCCTTTGATTCCTTGTGTGTTCACAATTTTTCCTACATTTAAATAATCTGTCACGTGAAAGCCTCTCTTCCTTGTATTTCATCTTTCCTATTCTACCATTTCTTACGCGCAAATTCTATGAAAAAACAAAGGCCAACTTTTCCAGTCAGCCTTTGTTTTTATTAATTCGTTAAACCAGTTAATGTGCCATAAATTAAAAATAAATTCAATAACGTCAAGGCAATAGCAATAATCCAAGCTAAAAATTTCACCCACGCTGGATTCGCAAATTGGCCCATTAATTTTTTATCACTTGTATACATCGTTAAAGGAATAATCGACACTGGCAAAGCAATACTTAGGAAAACTTGCGTATAAAGCAACAAGTCTTCAACAGCCGTTTCGCTACCGCCATAAATAATGACACAGATAATGACTGGCACAATTGCTAACAAACGAGTTAACACTCGTCGTGCCCACAACGGCATTTTTAAATGGATAAAGCCTTCCATTACAATTTGTCCTGACAGCGTACCTGTAATCGTTGAATTTTGACCCGAAGCCAGTAAAGCAATTGCAAAAAGAATACTTAACACTGGGCTAGCAATATTACCAACAATATCTGGATTTTTCAGAGCATCAAATAAATCAACAAATTTACCTAATTCACTGTTGGTTCCATAAAATAATGCTCCTCCTAAAATTAACAACAAACAATTTACGACAAAAGCGACAGTTAATTGAATATTTGAATCCCAAGTAGTGAAACGAATTGCTTTGGCTTTCTCAGCATCATCGTTACGATCAAATTTCCGAGCTTGCGCAATGGAAGAATGCAAATATAAGTTATGAGGCATGACTGTCGCTCCAACGATTCCCAAGGCTAAAAATAACATGGATTTATCTGTCGCTATTTTTGTGTCTGGAATAAAACCTCGTAACACTTCACCAATATTTGGATCTGCTAATGCCACTTCATAAGCAAAAACAAAAAAGATAACTGCAATTAAACAAGAAACAATTGCTTCGATTTTGCGAAAGCCTAACTTTGTCAGTAGCAACAGTAATAAAACATCAAACGTTGTTATTAACACACCAATTAATAATGGAAAACCAAATAATAATTGCAAAGCAACTGCACCACCAATTACCTCAGCGATATCTGTAGCCATTATGGCTAACTCCGTCACCACCCACAAGGCAACGCCCGTTCGTTTACTTGTATGCTCTCTAGTCGCTTGGGCTAAATCCATTCCTGTCACGATTCCTAAGCGCGCAGCCATACTTTGTAGTAACATGGCAACTAAACTAGAAAGTAAAATCACACTAAGTAACGTGTACTTATATTCCGCTCCGCCAGCAATTGACGTAATCCAATTTCCTGGATCCATATAACCAACAGCCACTAAAGCGCCAGGTCCGCTATAGGCTAGCAAAGTTCGCCAAAAGCTAGCGTTTTTAGGTACCTCGACGGTATTATTTATCTCTTCTAAACTAGGTCCATTTGCATAATTAAGCATTTTTTCCGTTTTCTTTTCTTTCATCCAACATCCCTCAATCTATCTTGTTCACACATTTCACTTTTAGGTACACCTAAAACTAGTTAACATAATTATAGTCTTCTTATTCTTCGTTGTAAACTGTTACATTCTAATTTTTTAAGCACTTTCGCTATAAATCGTTTGGTTTTTACCAAAAAATCCCTTACACTTATTTTATCATAGATCGGAGGTTATGAGGATGAAGTTAGATATGGTCGGTATTATCGTCAACGATATGACACAAGCACTCTCTTTTTACCAAACGCTAGGTTTTAACGTGCTGGGAGAAGCTTCGCCCGATTACACAGAATTACAAAACAATGGCGTCAGGATTTCTTTAAATTCACTACAAATGATTACTGGTGTCTATGGGTTTGCGCCTAGTCAGCAAGGCGATAAAATCGAACTTGCTTTTCTTTGTGAAACGGCCGCAGAAGTTGATAACACCGTGAAAAAAATGAGCCAAGCTGGTTACATTGTTTTTAAAGAACCTTGGAATGCACCTTGGGGCCAACGATACGCAATCATTAAAGACGTGGATGCAAATTTAATTTCACTCTTTGCCCCTCTATAATATTACTAAAAGATGCTCCACTTTCGTTTCTTTAACTCTCTTTCGAAAGATCAGTGCAGAATGGGTCTTAAGTAGGATGTCTTTTCTGTCTCTTTTTTTGTATAATAAACTTATCAAATGATGTGTATCTTACAACTTTGTTCGTTTGTAGAAAGAACAAACGATGTTTTTTATTGATAAAAAGTTATATACTAAAAGTACGATGAGTATAACTAAAGGAGATGAGAAATGTGAGTGTTACCCTATCTAGAAAAATTGTTAATATTATTTCCATTTTGGGCATTGTTGCAACCATAATTGCAACCATCTATTTTATCCGATTAGGTGTCTTCAAGGACATCAATGCACTAAGAGGACTAGTAGGGCAATCTGTCATTCTCGGTCCGATTATTTTCATGTTAATTCAGATTATTCAAGTGGTTATTCCGATTATTCCTGGTGGTGTTAGCTGTGCTGCAGGGGTCTTGATTTTCGGGCCAACAATGGGCTTCGTCTATAATTACGTTGGTATTGCACTTGGCTCTATTATCATTTTCTTATTAGGTCGTAATTATGGGAAACCATTCATTATGAGCCTTGTCAGTGATAAAACATATAACAAGTATATCGGTTGGTTAGACAATGAAAAACGTTTTGAACGATTGTTTGCTTTAGCAATTTTCTTCCCGATTGCACCGGATGATGCGCTTTGTTTAATGGCCGGTTTAACAAAAATGTCTGTGAAAAAATTTACTCTGATTATTTTATTAGCAAAACCTGCTTCTATCTATTTATATAGTCTTGCGTTAATTTATGGCGGTACATTTTTAACTAGCTTACTGGGAATGTAAAATAAATAAAAAAGCGAACGGACTAAATCAAAACTCTGCCTGTGTCAGTTTGATTTAGTCCTTTTATTATGGAATTTTGGTAGAAACTGGGGGACTTTTGATGTTTAGTTATTTTAAAAATAGTATTGTGAATACGCTAGATTTTCTTAAAGGGACAACGGCGTATTTTCGCGATGTGCTCTTGATGCACGGATTTATGTTATTCGTTCTATTGCCTTTATTGACAAGTTTGTCCAAATTGGTACTCAAAGAAGGTGGGATTGATTATATTTCCTACGATAACTTAGGGGCAATTGCTACGCAACATCCCTATGTCCTTTTGACTTTTCTACTAATTGGGCTGTTAATTTTACTGGCGCTCTTTTTTGAATTTACCTTTTTATTGCTTAGTGTTTATTTTATTAAGAAAAAGCAACCAATTACTCTAACGCAATTATTGCACGGCACCTTGCTTCAGATAAAAAAAGTTCGAGGAATTACCTTTCTGTTTTTCCTAGCATATTTCTTTTTGATTTTACCATTAAGTGGGTTAACCTTCCGCTCTTATTTATTAACAAGAGTTAAGATTCCAGCCTTTATCTTAGATTTTATTTTTGCAAATCGCGTCATTATTATTATTGGTTTCGTACTGTTAGAGCTGATTATCTTATATTTAGCGATTCGACTTGCTTTTGCCCTTCCAGAGTTGATTTTACGTGATGTTGGTTTTCGTGAGTCTTTAAAACGTAGTTGGCAAATTACAAAGCGGCGCTTTTTCCAGATTTTAGGACAATTTATTATCATTGGTGGAACTGTTTTAGGGATTTTTACGGCTGGCTATTTCTTGATATTTTTAGGTCAAACCGCAGTCGAAACGTTTAAACCTGAGTGGTCTTTACCTAGCGCTGTCATCGCTATGACACTCCTTCAGGTTATGATGCTCTTAAACTTGGTGTTGTCTAGTGTTGCTATTTTTTACATTATTGTTGATGATATGGAGGATGAAGGGATTTTGCCTGACACGCCAGAATGGTTCACCCCGAAATCAGAGGTTCGGGTAGAATGGACCACCTTCAGAGTCGTTCTTTTTTGTTTGATTGCAATCATCTTCGGAATTGGTGTAGGCACCTATAATACGAATTACCTAAGTCATACACCTGACCGAAAACCGGTTACCATCTCCCATCGTGGTGTCAATGGTAACAATGGCGTTCAAAACACCTTGGACTCTTTAATCGAGACCAATAAGGCAAAACCTGATTATGTTGAAATGGATATTCAAGAAACCAAAGACCATCAATTTATTGTCATGCACGATTTTAATTTACGGGCGTTAACGGGTGTTAATAAACGACCAAATCAATTAACACTTAAAGAATTAACGAACATGAATGTCACAGAAAATGGTCAAACTGCTAAAATGGTTTCTTTTGATGATTATTTAGCCAAAGCCAATCAATTAAAACAACGTTTATTAATTGAAATCAAAACCACGCCTCAGGATAGCCCTGATTTAGTACAGCGCTTTGTCAAACAATACCGCGAAAATATTTTAGAAAACGGTCATATCCTTCATACCTTGACCTATGATACGGCGATGGCCTTAAAGAAAGAAGAACCACGCTTTTATGTAGGCTACGTTATTCCTTTCAACATTGTGGGACCGCCTAAAATGCCAGTTGACTTTTTTACTATGGAATACAGTACAATGAATCGTAACTTTGTAAATGCCGCTCATCATGACGGGAAAAAGGTTTATGCTTGGACAGCAAATGATGAAGATGTTATGACGCGAATGATTTTTTATGGCGTCGATGGCATCATTACCGATCAACTCAGTCTACTGAACGAAACAATGAAAACCGATTTAGAAAATCCAACATACTCCGATAAACTGTTGAATTTCGCTATTGGAATGGGTTAAAAAAAGAGCCAATCTGCTGAGCAGATTGGCTCTTTTACGTTCATGTTAGTTGTTTTTACCAAAAATTCTTAAGAAAGCTAAGAATAAGTTGATGAAGTCAAGGTATAATTGTAATGCGAAGAAAACGGCCATCCCAGTACCTGCTTGATCACCTGTTTGCGCATAGACTTGGCGAATACGTTGGTTATCATAAGCAGTAATCCCTGAGAAAATTAGGACCATTAAAATGGAAATAAAGAATTCTACAGCATTACTGTGTAAAAGGAACATATTTAGCAACATCGCAATGATGATTCCGATTAAGGCACTATAAGCGGCATGACCAACTGCTGATAGGTCTTTCTTCGTAAAGACACCTACTAATGACATCGCGCCAAAGGTAGCTGCTGCACTTAAAAATGCGCCGGCCACTGTTCCACCAGTATACATTAATAACGTCACGGATAAAGTGACACCATTTAATAATGCATACGCAACAAATCCTGCAATCGCAATGGTTGGATTCTTCTGTGCTTTTGCGCCTAGATATAAAACTAAGCCAATTTCAACAAGCCAAATCATCCAAAAAGCTAAGCTTGATTGGAATAAAGTAGCTAGAACGGGTAAAAAGACAGTTGTCATTGCATAAGCCATGATTGCGCTAATACCAATTCCTAACGCTAAAAATCCGTAAATTTTGGCATAAAATTTATTCAAACCTGTGCCAGTTTGGATATACTCTTGATTATTCATAAGTTAAAGTCCCTTCTTTCTCTGTTAGTTCATCAATCGTCACTTGGGGTGGTTGAACCATCACCACTGCATCTAACACGCGATTTTCTTGCTCATTAACAGCCTCAACTGAAATGGTAATCACATCTTTCATTTTGTCGACTTTGATTACTTCTAATTGGAAAGTCAATGTTTCGTAATGAAAAACGGGTTCCACAAAGTTCACAGAGAAATTCACAACATGGGAACCTGGTCCTGGTAAATGTTTTGAAATCGCACTAGTGATAATTCCCATCAGCATAATTGATGGTACGATTGGTTTTTCATATTCTGTTTTTTGGGCATAATCATGTTGGATATATAAAGGATTCGCATCATTGGTCAAGCCCAAGTAAAGTAATAAGTCCTTGTCTTCAATTGACTCTGTCAAGGACAACGAATCTCCCTCTTCGATATCTTCGATGGTTTTGCCTAATTTTCTCGGTTTTCCGATATTCAAATTAGTACACCTCCGTTATTGATAAGATAATTGTACCAAAATGTACTTAAAAGGCAAGCTAAAAAGTAGTCCTTAAAGGATGTTTAAACAAAACCAACTTATCTGCCATGCTAGATTTTAAAAACAAACAACGGAACAGGAGCAGCTTCTTATTTTTTGAAGCCAGATACCCCTGTCCCGATTTTGTTTATGTTCTCTTATAAAACGTTTCTAGTTGTGTTACTTAGTAATGTTTCGTAGGCTTGTTCAAATTTCTGAACGTCGCCAGCACCCATAAAGACCACCACTGCATTTTCAAAATCTAGTAAAGGCGACACATTATCTTCGGTAATTACTTGTCCACCTTTTTGAATTTTTTCGCCTAAATCTTCAATGCGTACCTCGCCTTGTGTTTCACGCGCAGAGCCAAAAATATTACATAAGAATACTTCATCTGCCAAATCCAGTGCTTCAGCAAATTCATCCATTAAGGCAATTGTTCGTGTAAATGTATGTGGCTGGAAGACAGCAATAATTTCTTTGTCAGGATATTTTTGGCGGGCGCCATCAATCGTTGCTTTAATTTCAGCTGGATGGTGCGCATAATCATCAACAATAATCATGTCACTGACTTTTTTCTCGCTAAAACGACGTTACACCTTTAAAACTTAGCATTTCTTCTGCGACTTTTTGCATATCAAGTTTTTCAAAATAAGCCACAGCAATCACACCTAGCGCATTCATGATATTGTGATGGCCAAATGCTGGTAAGACAAAATGACCTACAAAATCAGCCTTGTGATAAACATCAAAAGATGAGCCTTCCGTTGTTCGTTGAATATTTCGGGCTTGGATATCATCCTCTTCGCTGACGCCATAATAATAAACTGGCACTTCTGATTCTAACTGGCGAAGATACTTATCATCACCATAAGCAAAAATTCCTTTTTTGACTTGATGAGCCATTGTTTGGAACGCTGAAAAAACGTCCTCAATGCTCTTGTAGTAATCTGGATGATCAAAATCGATATTCGTCATAATCGCATAATCTGGTGAATAAGCCAAGAAATGACGGCGATATTCACACGCTTCAAATGCAAAGAAATCAGCATCTGGTTCGCCGTGGCCAGTGCCATCCCCTATTAAATAACTAGTTGGATTGATACCACTTAATACATGTGCTAGCAAACCAGTCGTACTTGTTTTCCCATGTGACCCTGTTACAGCAATGCTTGTGTACGGTTCGATAAAACGAGCAATGAAATCGTGGTAACGAATTACTTCTGCGCCTAATTCGATGGCGCGGGCGATTTCCTCATGGGTATCTGGAAAAGCATTTCCAGCAATAACAATCATGTCTTTATCAATATTATCTGCATTAAATGGTAAAATAGGGACACCTGATTTTTCAAGATCCCGTTGTGTAAAGAAATACTCTTCTACATCTGATCCTTGAACGTTGTAGCCTTTTTGGTGTAAGACCAACGCTAATGAGCTCATGCCAGAACCTTTAATTCCGACAAAATGGTATAATTTGTTCTCTTGATTTCCCATTATAATCCTCTTCTCTGTCACTATATAAAACATACCTTTTTTAAAAAAAATTCAATCATACGAGATTCATTATCGTATAAAACAAAAAAATAATCAACTATTAAAACAGAATAAAAAACTTACATGTTTCAAATCCACATGTAAGTTTCATCTCTTAACTAAAATATTTACTGTTTTCTAATACAGAACTTGAATCTTCTAGCATCCCACTTAATGATTTATCCAAGATGCCCTTTTTCTTCTCTTCTGTCACAGGTGCTTCCGGCTCCACTTGAGCATTCGCTTTAGCTAATTTTTTCCCATAAGCAGTTTGACTTTTAGCATTTTTCTTTGCGGCATTCAAACGGGAACGCGAACGTAAATCCAACGCATCTTCGCCAAAACGTTCTAAGTCTGGTTTGATTTGTTGATATTGTCGTCTAGTTAAAGGAATCTCAGGTTCTGAGGTTGGAATATTAAACTTCCGCACCGTTGGATCTTCTTCCGTATCTTTCACTTGAAAAGCCGTTGGTTCATCATCAAGAATGACATATGAACGCCGATCTTTTTTCATTGCTTTTAGCAACTCTTCTTCAGTAAAACTAGGTTCCTGTTCCTCAGGAATCACAGAAGCCGGGATATATTTAGGAACAAAATAAGAAGGTGTCGTTTTCTGCACTAATGGTGATGCGGCAGGTCTACTTGGTTTCGCTACGACTTCTTTTTTTTATACGTTTGTGTCCAGCCATTTCCTTTTGGCGTCCCA
>OJTV01000254.1_pt1 | contig 9842 bp, 8 predicted proteins | sample 1599791 | NCBI WGS metagenome assembly OJTV01 (sample SAMN04436617, study PRJEB24849) | human gut metagenome | biome: human gut; feature: NICU; material: stool | host: Homo sapiens | place: USA: Saint Louis, MO | collected 2011-02-17 | reverse complement strand
AAATTTTATTATCCTTCAAAACTTTCAAAAGCTTCTAAGAATTTATCTATATGTTCTTCTGTATGTTTTACACTTAAGAACATTGCTTCAAATTGTGATGGTGGTATATTAAATCCTTTGTTTAACATATGTAAGAAGTATCTCTTAAATCTTTCTCCATCACAAGTTTTTACATCATCATAACATTTAACTTCTTTTAAATCAGTAAAGAATAAAGTCATCATGCCACCTTGTCTATTAACAACAAGACCTAAACCTTTTTTCTTTGCTATTTCAAGAACTCCCTTTTCAAGTTTTGATCCTATTTTTTCAATATGATTATAGTATGATGGATTTTCATAAAGTTTTTTAACTGTTGCAAGTCCTGCACTCATTACTATTGGATTTCCTGACATTGTTCCAGCTTGGTAAACTCCACCTAGTGGTGATAAGTTTTCCATTATCTCTCTTCTTCCACCATATGCTCCACAAGGTAGTCCACCACCCATTATTTTAGCATAAGTAACTAAATCTGGCTTAACATCAAATAAAGTTTGTGCTCCTTTATATGCTACTCTAAATCCACACATAACTTCATCAAATATAAGAAGTGCTCCATATTTGTCACATAATTCTCTAAGTTTTCTCATAAACTTAGGATCACATTTAACAACACCCATATTTCCAGCAACTGGCTCTATTATTATTCCAGCAATATCATTTCCGTACTTTTCAAATAATTCTTCAACTTGCTTCTCATCATTGTATATTCCTATTAAAGTATTCTTTATACTTTCCTCTGGAACACCTAAGCATCCTGGAATTCCTTCTGTTAATACTCCTGATCCAGCTTCTATTAAGAATCCATCAAAGTGTCCATGATAGCATCCTGCAAACTTAATTATTTTATCTTTCTTTGTGTATCCTCTTGCTAACTTTACAGCACTCATAGTAGCCTCTGTACCTGAGTTTACCATTCTTATCATGTCGACATTGTCTAATGTTTCACATAAAAGCTTAGCTAAGTCTAATTCTAATTTTGTTGAAGCACCAAAGGCTATACTTTCCTCTGAAGTTTTCTTTATTGCTTCTACTACATCTTCGTCACAATGACCTAATATCATTGGTCCCCAAGCTAAAACAAAGTCAATATATTCATTTCCATTCTCGTCCTTTATCATAGCTCCTTTACCACTTTTTATTACTGGAGGATTTATTCCAACACTTCCAAAAGATCTTACAGGACTATTAACCCCACCTGGCATATATTTTTTTGATTCTTCAAATATTTCTTTATTTCTGTCCATATTCATTCTCCTAACTATAAGATTGTTAAGCAAATATTTTTTTCATTATATTATAGTCTTAAACTATTCTTGTAACCATTTAGCAGCTTCTATAGCATAATAAGTTATTATCATATCTGCCCCTGCTCTTTTCATTGATAAAAGCATTTCTAAAGCTACTTGTTTTTCATTTATAAGTCCAAGTTTAGCTGCTGCCTTAACCATAGCAAATTCACCACTTACATTATAAACACAAACTGGTACATCTACTTTATTTCTTACTTCCTTAACAATATCTAAATATGATAAGGCAGGTTTAACCATAACTATATCTGCACCCTCTTCTATGTCTTGCTCTACTTCTTTTATGGCTTCTCTTGAGTTTGCAGGATCCATTTGATAAGTTTTTCTATCTCCAAATTGTGGTGCTGAATTAGCAGCTTCTCTGAAAGGTCCATAGAAAGCTGAGCAATATTTTGCAGAATAACTCATTATTCCAACATTAACAAATCCAGCTTCATCTAAAGCATTTCTCATAGATAATATTCTTCCATCCATCATATCTGAAGGAGCTACCATATGAGCACCAGCCTTAGCGTGTGAAACTGCTATTTTATCTAAGAAACTTAAAGTTTTGTCATTATCTACATCTTTTCCTTCTATTATTCCACAATGACCATGACTAGTATATTCACACATACAAACATCAGTTATTACTAATAAGTTCTCATAATCTTCTCTTAATTTTCTAATAGCCTTTTGAACAATTCCATTATCAGAATATGCCTCTGATCCACAAGCATCTTTATGTTCTGGAAGACCAAATATGATTACACCTTTTATATTTAAAGCTACCACTTCATCAACTATTTCATTTAATCTATCTAAAGATACATGATAGTTTCCTGGTAGAGAACTTATCTCCTTTTTTATGTTGTTTCCTTCAACTACAAATATAGGAAATATAAAATCATTTGCTGTTAAAATATTTTCTCTAACAAGGTCTCTCATTTCCTTATTTATTCTAAGTCTTCTTCCTCTCTTTATCATAATCTTTCCTCCTAATTTGTTTGTAATTTGCCTATAAAATTAATTTTACCACAAATTTATTTTTTAACCTCTTGCCATATCCCCTCAATTTCACTTAAAAATCCATCTCCACAATGTGTTTTGCACATTTTTCCTTCAATTCCACTTTCATTTAAAGCTTTTAAGGTTATAGGTCCTATAGCTATGCTTACTTTCTCTTTAAGAGCTTCAAGTCCAATCATATCAATCATGTTTTTAACCGTTGAAGGACTTGTGTATAATACCATATCAACTTCCTTGAAAGCTCTTGGATTTTTAACATCTCCGCATACAGTATCATAAATATTAACTCTATGACATTTTGCTCCTAAAGAAGCTAAATTATCAAACAAATATTCTCTACTTAAAGAAGAACATGGAATTAATACTTCTTCTCCTTCTTTAATATTATCTTTTAAAACTTCAAATAAACCTTCCGCTGTAAATGAATGAGCCATTATGCTTGGCACAATACCTCTAGATATTAAAGCTTTTTTAGTTGCTTTTCCTAGTACAGCAAAATCTGCTTTTATTTTTCTTATATCAACTCTATTTTTTACTAAATAATCAAAGAATACATTAACAGCATTTACTGAAGTAAATACTATATGATCATATTTTTCTAAAGTATTAATATATTCATCTAAATTTTCTGCAGTTTTTTTTATTTTTATAGAGTTTATTTCTGTTACTTCTGCACCTAACTCTTTTAATTTCCACTTAATCTCTTTAGATTGTTCCTTAGATCTTGTTAAACAAATATTAGCTCCAAATAGAGGTAATTTTTCATACCATGAAAGTTTTTCATTTAATGAAACAACATCCCCAACAACTATTATACAAGGTGACTCTAACTTAGCTTCTCTAACTTTTTTACATATATTTTCTAATGTTCCAATAACCTTTCTTTGTTTTGAAGTTGTTCCTCTCATTACTACTCCACAAGGAGTTTCTATATCTTTACCATTTTCTAAAAGTTTCTCAACAATTGTCTCTAAATTTGAAAGTCCCATCATAAATACTAAGGTTCCATTTTCTTTTGATAAAGCTTCCCAATTTACATTTAAAGTTCTTGCTGACATTCCTGTTACAATATGAAAACTCTGTGCTAATCCTCTATGTGTTATTGGTATCCCTGCATAATTTAAAACAGAAATAGGTGAAGTAACCCCTGGAATAACTTCAAAAGGTATGTTTTCTTCTACTAAGGCTAATACTTCTTCTCCACCTCTTCCAAAAACATATGGATCTCCACCTTTTACTCTACCAACAACATGACCTTTTTTAGCAAGCTCAACTATACTTTCATTTATCTCTTCCTGTGTTTTATAATGGCATCCTGGCTCTTTTCCACAATAGTAAATCTCACAGTCATCATTTAAATAATTAAGTATATTGTTCCCAACTAATCTATCATATAAGACAGCTGTGCATTTTTGTAATGCATTTATTGCTTTAAGTGTTAATAACTCTTCATCTCCAGGACCTGCCCCTATTATATATGCTTTTTTACTCATAGTTCCTCCTATACCTCTTCTAATATTTTTTCTGCAAGTTTTTTTCCTAATAATATATTATCTTCTTTATTTCCTAATATATCTTTTTTAACTATTCTATTATTTACAGTAAATGTACCTATCATATATAAGTCATTATCTTTAACTTCTGAATAAGCACCTATAAGACTATGACATCCTCCGTTTAATACCTTCATAAAGCTTCTTTCAGCTTCAACAGTAGTTCTAACCTCTTTGCTATCTAAAGCTTTAAAATAGTCATTAAATTCTCCACCTTTTAAGCACTCTATTCCTAAAGCTCCTTGACCAATAGCAGGTAAAAATACCTTTGGATCAAAATAATCACTTATTACATCTTCCATACCAAGTCTTTTTAATCCTGCTGCCGCTAAAATTATTCCATCTAAATTTTCTTCAGTTATTTTTTTTATTCTAGTTTGAACATTACCTCTAATTGGAACAATCTCTAAGTCATCTCTAAATAACTTTAATTGCTCTGCACGTCTTATACTGCTAGTTCCTATTCTAGCTCCTTTTCTTAAATTAGATAAAGTGGATCCATTTAAAGATACAAAGGCATCTCTTATATCTTCTCTTTCAGGCATTGCAACAAGCTCAAATTCGCTAGGAAGTTCAAAAGGAACATCTTTCATACTATGAACTGCTCCATGAGCTTCTTTATTTAAAAGAGCTAGTTCTATCTCCTTTACAAATAGACCCTTTCCACCTATTTTATTTAATGAAACATCTAGTCTTCTATCACCTTCTGTCATAACTAAAAGTTTCTTACTATCTACATTTTCTTTTCCCTTTAAAAGTTCCATAACTTTTTCAGTTTGCACTTGTGCTAACTTACTTTTTCTAGTCGCTATTATTAATTCCATTAATCCAAACCTCACATTTTGATTATTTTTATATTTTCATAAAAAATTCTGTTATAATTACTTTAATCCTAAAGTTAATGAATTAGCTAATTCTTCTCCTAAAAGATTTTTTAAGTATTCATATTCTCTTTTTTCTAAAATGGCATTTTTAAACTCTTTGCTTGAAATAATCTCTATTATATTATCCTTTAACTCTTCTTTTTTAGCTTTTTCTCTAATCTTAGCTACCTTAATTGAGTATATGTCATTTTCCTTAATAATATTTGATACTTCTTCTCCTATAGCCCTAGTTATTCTAGGCGATCCTAATTTACTGCTTATACTAAAGCCTAGATTTTCATAACATCTACTGTAAGGAATAGCCACCATACCATCTTTATAATTAGCTGCATTTAAATATAGTTTGTACTCCTCATCACAATCCTTGCTTATTTTATGTACTAGAGAACTTTCATCCACAGCTATTATTATAAGATGAGCATCTTTTATAAACTCTTTATAATAGGTTCCCTTTTCAAGTTTTAAATTTTTATTTTCAATATCTAAGATTTCCTTTGAAAACTCCTTAGATAAAATATGTACATAACAACCTTTTTCTAATAATCCTTTAACCTTTATGGTGGCTGCTTTTCCTCCGCCTATTACCTTAACATGAAATTTACTGCTTATAATGTTTATTGGTACTAAGTTAAAAATATCTTCTCTATTATTTCTGCACAAGAACTATCACTTCCCTTTAAGGCTTCACTTTTTAAAAGCTCTATTGCCCTATTAACATAAGCATCAGCTGTACTTTTTATCATTCTTTCTGCTAATTTAGCATTTTCTCCATTTCCCTTATTAGAAAAAGTCTTTATTCTTTCACTACAAATTTCATTTTCTCTTATTTTTATGTTTCTTATTTTACTTGAAACTTCTCTTATTTTAAGCCAGTTTAAAAATTCCTCTATGCTCTCTTCAACTATATGCTTATACTCTTCCATTCTTTCTTTTCTTATTTTTTTATTCTTATCATCAATCTTACTTATTTCATCTATATCCTTAAGGATTACTCTCTCTTTTTCTGATAATTCCTTATCGACATCTCTTGGAACAGCTAAATCATATATATGTATTATGTCACCTTCAGTTTTTATATCTTCATTTCTAACTACTGTATGAGGTGCTGCTGTACAAGAAACTATACAATCAACCTCATTTATAACATGATTTTTTTCATTAAAATCTAAAACTTCTACAATTTCACCCTCTAAATCACTTGCCTTACTCTTATCCCTTACTATTAAATAAATACACTCTACTTTATGACTTAAAAGGTGCTTAATTGCCAACTTCCCAATTTCTCCATATCCTAATACCATAAATTTTCTGCATCCTTTTAATAGGGCACTATTTATTGATATTGATACTGATGAAACTGGAACTTCAAACATTTTACACTCTGTTTTAAACTTTTTACCACAAGCAATAGCTATTTCAAACATCTTTTGTAATTCTGATGAAATACTATTATCTGAAATAGCTGTTTTATAAGCATCTTTAATTTGTCCTAAAATTTGATCTTCACCTAAAATTCTTGAATGAAAGCCACAAATAACCTCCATAAGATGGGTTACTGCTCTCTTTTCCTTTGATAAAAACATATATTTTTTCAAATCATCATTCCAATTGAACACATTAAAAATTTTATCAAAAATTTCATCCTCTGAAATCTCTTCAGTGCAATTAAAATAAATCTCTGTTCTATTACAAGTATTTAATATTACAACTTCTTTAAATGAATTTAATAATTCTCCTACGTATTTCTTATGTTTTTTAGGATATAAGGCTAATTTTTCTCTTATTGCTATATCTACATTCCTTTTAACCCCTATAACTCCTATCATGAACTGCCTCCTAAGTTTTTATATCATATGTTAAAATTTTATTAAAACACTCTATTTTATAATATCATAAAAATTATATATGCCCAATGAAATAATTGTATTAGTTATATGAAAAATACATATTTATTATAATTAATAGCTTATATAAATAAAAGCACTCTATAAATAGAGTGCTTTTTATTAGACGCTGATTAAACTAATGCTGACTTTTAGATAGAACCTTAAGACCATCTTAATAGGCATTTAGTATTGCATCATAATAACGTTAAGAAGCTTTTTTGTTTGAGTCTTAGCCAGTTTAAAAGCTTTAGCTATTATTCTGAAGCAGATCATAGCAATACTTTGCGAAATTAAGCTAGATCTTATGGTCTATCTAAAAATCAATACTCAGTTTAATATAAAAGTCTAGACCTTTATTAAAATCCGTTTGTATAATGTATTCCGCTCCAATAAACATTGTTTTTCATTAATGCTTTTTCAGATAAAGTTACTCCTTCTAAAGCCCACTTCTTGAATTCCATAAATCCAGTTCTGTCTATTATGTATCCAATGTGCTCTTTTCCACCTGGAGCATCTTTAGCAATATATTCTGTAACATATTTATAAGTATTTAAGATTATTTTTATGATGCTATCCTCATCTACCCAAAGGATAAAATCTTCTGCTAATCTTGGATTTTTCTTTCCTGTTCTACCCATTATAGCTAATCTGTAATATTTTTCTTTACTTCTTGTCCATGCATTTGTTGGGCAATTCATAACACATTCTCCACAACCAATACATTTGCTTCCATCTCTAACTACTTTGAAGTTTTCAAAACTTAAAGCTCCTGTAGCTTTCTTTTTACAAGCTCTAACACATGCTCCACAAGATACACATCTATTTCTTTCATATTGTGGCTCTGTCATACCTATAATACCAAAGTCATGCATTCTAGCCTTAATACAATCATTTGGACATCCAGTTAAAGCTATTTTGAAGTGTAAATCATTTGGGAATATTGCTTTTTCTATTTTCTTAGCAAAATTTGTTGTATTGTAATTAGCAAATGGACAAACATTATTTCCTATACATGCTGAAACGTTTCTTGTTCCTGCTGCATTGTATCCATCTCCTGGATTTTCTTGATTTATTTCTAAAGCTTCTATAATAGGTTGAAGCTTTTTATTTACTTCTGGTATATCTTTCATATCTATTCCTGGTATTTCAAAACCTTGTCTAGTAGTGATATGAACTGTACCATCTCCATAAGTATCAGCTATTTCTTGAATGTTAAGTAATAACTTAGCATCTAAGTGTCCACCCGGAACTCTTATTCTTGATGCTGTATATCCTCTTCTTTTAGTTACCCTAAAAGCGTTCTTCTTAAGTTTTTTAGTATTTATATCTAAAGACATAGTCCTTTTCCTCCTAATCTATTAAAAGTTTACCCTTAGTGTAGTTGAATACTGGTCCATCTAAGCATATGTATGTGTCATCTATCTTACAGTGTCCGCATTTACCTAATCCACAACACATTTTTCTTTCTTGAGATATCCAAATATTTTCTTCTTTAATTCCTCTTTTTAAGAATTCTAAAACTGTAAACTTCATCATCATTGGAGGACCAACAACTATAACTTGAACATTATCAATATCTTTTATTTCTAATTCAGGAATGTACTTAGTTACAAGTCCTGTATTTCCTTCATAACCTTCTTCAGCAGAGTCAACAGTTATGATCATATTCATATTCTTTTCCCATTCTTTCATGTCATCTTTGAAAAGAATATCCTTGGGTCCTTTAAATCCACTTATAAGAGTAAAGCTTTCTGCATCTTTTGGATTTTGTGAGAAATAATCTACTATTCCTTTAACTGGTGAAAGTCCAGTTCCTCCAGCAACAACTATAACTTCTTTTCCCTTGTAGTTGTTAACATCAAAGCCATTACCATAAGGTCCTCTTAAGAAAAGTTTATCTCCTTCGTATTTTTCAAATATTTCATTTGTTACTACTCCAACTCTTCTTATTGTAAGTTCCACATAGTCTTCTCCTATACCACTTACTGATATTGGCGCCTCTCCAAACTTTGGAAGAGAAACTTCAAAGAATTGTCCTGGCTTAACATCACCTTTAAATTCCATTCTAAAAGTATATTCTATGTCAGTATGTTTTTTTACGTTTAATATTTTTGATATAAAAGGAGTATATTCATTATGCATTATCCTTCACCTCTTCTACAGCATCTTTAAGTTTATTTACACATTCTGAAAAAGATATGTATTCTGGACAGATATCATCACATCTACCACATCCAACACACATATGGTATCCCCATCTCTTTTTGTAGTCATATACTTTGTGCATAACTTTAAATCTCATTCTTTGACCTTTATCTTTTCTAAAGCTATGTCCACCAGCCATATCTGTATATCCATCTACTTGACATGAAGCCCAAACTCTTCTTCTTTCACCTGCATTTTCATTATCTTTGTAGAATACATCTTGCATTGTGAAACAAGTACATGTTGGACATACAAAGTTACATCTTCCACAAGCTATACATCTTTCTGAGTATTCATTCCATACAGTTGATTTTATTATGTTTAAATCAATTCCCTCTGGAACTTCAACCTTAGTTTCATTTTCTTCTACAAATTTTGGTGAAACTTCTTCTTTATTACTTTCTACTGCTTCAAAGATTTTTGATAACTCTTCATCTTTTATATCTAATAAAACACAATCATTATCTAATCCTATATATGCTGAATATTCATCTGTTTTATTAGTTCCCATGCTTACACAGAAACAATTATCAAAGCTATTTTCACATCCCATTACTATAAACTTAGCTTTTTCTCTTAGTTTTTTGTAGTAAGGATCTTCAAAACCATTTCTTAAGTATATATCATCAATTCTTCTTAAGGAATGCATATCACAGCTTCTTAAGAAAATTAATATATTCTTTTCCTCTACACTTGCTTCACTAAATTTATCTTCAGTAAAGAAGAATAAAGTTTGAGTTATTGGAAGTAAAACTTCTTTATATGAGAAATCTGACTTCTTTGAAAACTCAATATCATTTATAGAATCTATTTCTCCATATCTTGTCATGTCAGTATCTGAAAATCTTCCTTTACCTTCCATAACTTTAGGAGCGTATATCTTATATTCTTTTTTTAAACAGTCTATTATCTTATCAAAATTGTCTTTTGTAAGCCTTAAACCCATAATAAAACACC
>OJTV01000252.1_pt1 | contig 9921 bp, 9 predicted proteins | sample 1599791 | NCBI WGS metagenome assembly OJTV01 (sample SAMN04436617, study PRJEB24849) | human gut metagenome | biome: human gut; feature: NICU; material: stool | host: Homo sapiens | place: USA: Saint Louis, MO | collected 2011-02-17 | reverse complement strand
TTTTTTCCGATGAGCAGGCGGCGACCTACTTTGGTCGAGGCTCGCTGGGGCATCAGATGGCCACCAGTGCCATTCAGTCGAATCCTTATCTGCAGCTGCAGATGATTGGAATCAGTGATGCTGCAACCGCGACCGAAGCGAAAGGCACGGTGACCCTCACTGGCCCGGCTTCGTCCAATGGTACGCTCAGCGTCAGTATTTGTGGCATCCGGCTTGATGTGGGGATTACGGCAGCGGATACCGCTACGGTGATTGCGGCCTCTCTCGTGGAAGTGATCACTCAGAAATCGGGCCTTCCGGTAATCGCCGCTGCGGAAGACGGTGTTGTCACGCTGACCGCCCGCCATAAGGGTACAGTGGGCAACGATATTGCACTCAGTGCCAGCGTGACAGCAACAGGGGTCACTGCTGCTGTGGTCCAGATGGCAGGCGGTAATGTTGATCCGGATATTGCGTCCGCGCTGGCCGCTGCTTTTGCCGCCGGTCATAACATCCTGGTATGCCCATATTCCACGCAGGACGCGTTGACGGTATTACGTAATCATCTGGATAAAGTCAGCGGCCCGCTGGAACAACGTGGGGCGCTCGGTGTTGCTGGCTGGCGTAAGTCCCTTTCAACCGGCACAACGCTTGCAGCATCGCTGAATAGTGGGCGCATCACAATGGGCTGGCATAACGGTTCCGCCCGGATGCCTGCACAGATTGCAGCGGCCTATGCTGCGGTCATCGCCAGCGAAGAGGATCCAGCCCGCCCGCTGAACACGCTGGCTATGAGCTCCCTTGATGTGACCCCGCTCGAAAGTCGCCCTGGTCGTACTGAGCAGGAGAATGCGCTCTATAACGGGCTGACGCCGTTTGAGATTGGTCCGGGCGATACCGTTCAGATCGTGCGAGCCATCAGTACGTATACCAAGAACGCCGAGGGCGTGGATGATGTGTCGCTGCTGGATATCACCACCATCCGCACGCTGGACTACGTGCGCAAAGCCTGTCGTGAGCGTATCTCGTTGCGTTTCCCTCGCGACAAGCTGAGCTCGCGCACACCGCCGAAGGTACAGAGCGAACTGCTCGACGTCCTCATTAAGCTCGAAGAGCTGGAGATTATCGAGGAGGTCGAAGCGAATAAGTCCTCGCTTATCGTTGAGCGTGATTCTCAGAATAGCAACCAGCTCAATGGCCGTATTCCGGCAGACGTGGTGAACGGTCTGCATGTTTTCGCCGGTCGTATCGACCTGCTGCTGTAAAGGAGTAATGCACTATGGCACTTGAAGAATATGTTGGCGCGATCGTCATGGAAGTCGATGGCCAGGAAATTGAAGTTACAGACCTTAAGGAAGACGTCACCACCGGTCGTAAGCTGGTGAAGACCATGAACCGCACCGGGCGTGCCAAAGGCTTCTCCCGTGGTATTGAGGAAATACAGCTGACCGTCTCTGTGGTTATCCCTGAATCAGGTGACCTGAACTGGGGCGGTATTGAAGGTGCGAAAGTGACTCAGTACCCGCTGAACAGCACCGGGAAGCGTGTCTCGTATCTGGACTGCTTCACGACTCAGGTTGGTGCTCAGTACACCGTGGATAATGAAGCGAAGCGTGATATCACCATGAATGCGCTGCGCCGCGTGGAGGAATAATGGAAAAGCACTCTCTTTTATACGGCGTTAAAGCAGGCGATAAGGTGCATTACACCTATTCAGTGGGTCTGCCGGTCATCAAAGACACCATTGAAGCGCTTCGTCTGACAGACGAAGCCTGCGGAACGACGGAAGGTGCCGCCGCCAGTATGTACTATCGCGTAGCGGTGATGGCCCGAGCCCTTACGTCCCTGGGTGATTTGCCGAAGGAGGATATTACAGCCGAATTGCTGATGAATGCGCTCAATGATGATGATTTCGATCTCATTGATGCGGAGATTGACGCTGTTAAAAAAAAGCGGATGCTGCCGAGTCCAGACTTACCGGATTCCGAACCCTCATCCTCGCACTCGGACGATACGGCATCACCGAACAGCAAATAAATGGCATGACCCGTCCGGAACTGGACGGGTATATCGAGGCCATGGCTCGCCTGCATGGCAAAAAAGCTGGCCAGAACACCACCCGAACCACCCGCACTGTTAAGTCGCAACGCCGGAAAAAAAGTAAAGGGAGATAACCCATGGCACGCAACCTTCAACTGGCACTCTCCCTCCTGGCAAAAGACGGTGCATCTAAAGTCCTGCGTCAGGCGATGCAGGACATTCTGAAGCAGACCAAAACCACCCAGAAAGCGAGCGACGAACAGGCGAAAAGCCAGCAGCAAAATACCAGCTCGGCCATTCGGGCATCACGTAGCCTGCAGGATGAGTACCGTCGCGCCAGTTCCGCCCGCTCAACGCTGGGCATTCGGGCTGAGCGTGAGATTCAGCGCGAGATTCAGCAGACCATGGCGGCCTATAATCGACTGACCCGCAGCGGCTCATTGTCGGCGCGTGAACAGTCGCGTGCATTCCGGGGGATGTCGGAGCGTGTCAGAGAGCTGCGTACTGAGTTAAGTGGCGTCAGTAATACGATGACGCGTTTGCGGGGCCTCAAGCCGATTGTTTCGACTGTTGGTGCAGTAGCCGGTGGTGTTACAGCGGCAACAATGGTGATTAAAGACCCCGTGCAACGGCAGATGGCTTTTGAAAGTCGTAATGCAGAAATTGCGAATACTGCATATAACGAATTGTCCTCATCGGAGCGTATTAAAAAGATTCCCGTCATTAATAATGCGATACGGAATGCCGTACGCTATGGCGGTGGTACACCAGAATCAGCACAGGACACGCTCAACGCATTATTTGCAGGTGGTCTTGATGAAAAGACCGCCATGAAAATATTACCAGATATCACGCGTTATGCCTCGGCTTCAGGTGCTAATCCTCAAGACTTGGCAAAAATTGGTATTGGCGCAATCAAAAACTTTGGCATTGATATGCGTGACTTGCCAGCTGTATACGATAAAGCAATTCGCTCTGGGGAAAATGGTAAATATGAACTTGCAGATATGGCGGGTTCTTTGCCTCTCACCTTAACAAAGGCGAATTCAGTAGGTATGTCTGGTCTAAAAGACTTGGATGTTATTTTAGCAATGTTACAAGCGAATGCCGAAACTGCTGGTGATAATAGTGCTGCATCTACTAACGTAAATAACCTCCTTGATAAATATACTAGCTCAGATACGCAAAATGCCCTGAAGAATAAAAGATTCAGAACAAAAGATGGCAGGACGCTTGCTTACACTGATTATATGGCTGACCAAAGGTTAAATGGTGTAAGCGCAGCTGACGCATTCACAAATGCTGTATCAGGAATAGTGTCTGCTGATAGTCGCGTAAAGAAATTGCGCACTGAGGCACAAAAATATAAAGGAACGGACCGAGAGAAGGATATTCTCGCCGCACTTGATTTAGTTATATCTTCAATTACATCAAAAATTGTTGCCGATACTCAGGCAAGTACCGGACTAAAAACAAGTATTATGAAAAAGGATTTTATAAACGACCAAATTGAAGGAACGAAAAATGCGGTTGGTGCAGGTGCCGCATCCTTCGATGTAATGTCATCAACCAATGCCTATAAATCCCAGCAATTCGAATCTGAAAAAATGTTTGCTGAGCAGGATTCAATGAAGCCTGTTGCCGATTTATATGCTGACCTTGCCTCGAAACTGACGGATTATGCGAAAGAGTATCCAGAGCTTACGACCGCAATTTCCGGTGCGACTACAGGTATAAAGGCGATGACGGCTGCGGCAATAGCTTTTGCAGGAATCAACTTCCTTACCAGCGGTGGCATTAAATTACCCGGTGGCGGTGCCGGTGGAAGCTCCGGGGGCGTTCTTGGCCGTACGTGGGAAGCGATTAAAGGCAATGGTGGTAGTGTCGGTGGTCGACTACTCGGGAAAATACTGGCTCCTTTAGCGCTTTATCAGGGGGCGCAGGATGCCCCTCTGGTACATGTTGAGCGTGGTGATGCCGATGCCCGCGCTCGCCTTAAGACTGATAATTACTCCAGCGGCGAAGCCAGAATGCTCGATGCCGTCAAAGCACGACCAGGACTGATGGATGCCGTTGACGAAATCAAATCGTGGTGGAGTTCCCCGGCGACCATAGGCCAGGCCAATCCGGCGATAACGGGCGTTCCTGCCTATCTGCTGCCGCAGCAGCAGAAGCAACCGCCGTTGGTTATCACGACCAAAGTGATGCTTGATGATCGGGAAATCGCGCAGGCCGTCAACAACGTTAATGGGGAACAGGCTAATCGTGGTTCGACAGGAGGCCCGCAGTGAGCTGGGAAGATTCATTACAGGATGCATCGTTCCGTGGCGTGACCTTTGACGTTGTTAACACCCGTGACAGCGCCAGCCGCGATACGGCGGTCTACGAGTACCCTTATGTCGATGGCGGTGACGTTGACGACCTGGGGCGCAAACCGCGCAACCTGAGAATAACGTCGTTATTCTGGGGGGATGACTATGAAACCCGCCTGCAGTCGTTCCTTGCGGCGCTCGATAAGCGCGGTAACGCGGAGTTGATTCATCCCGTCTTCGGTTCAATGCCCTATATGCAATGCATCGAATACCAGGCATCGCACGAGGCTGAAAATGTGGATTACTGTGTTGTTGAGGTGGTTTTCCTGCAGGCGAAACCGGAAGTGCCTTTCTTTGGCAGCGATAATCCCCTCTCGCAGGCTGACATTATTTTCAACCAGGTGCAATCCACTCTCGATATGGCACAGACCGCCATCGATAATGTGCTCGCTCCGCTGAGAACAGCCAAAAAATGGATGAAGCGTATCAAGGGGCTGGCGACTACCTCACTGAATATGGTGACCGTTCTTAAAGGTGAGCTGACTGGTTTTGTCAGCACGACAACTGACTTTATCAACTACCCCAAAGCCTATATGAACGATTTGCAGAGCGCTCTCAGCCTGAAATCGCTCTCGTCAAAATCTTCGGTGAGCAATAACCCAGGGTCTTATGCCAGCACGTCATCGGACGTCACTGGCGTGGCCGGGATCATAATGGCGGACTGGAAGAGCGGTAATACTTCATTGCAGGAAGTCGCAGCATTACCTGAGAAACTGATTACAGGGCAGACCACTTCGGCCGTAGCAACGCCTTCAGGTTCTTCAGTCAGCGATATTGCCGAGCTGGTAACCGCGACGCGAATTCAGGTTGCGCTGCAGCTGGCGACCGATGCTTCCGATATTCTCAGCGATGAAAGCGTCATCACATTACTGTCGCCCAATGATGTTGAACAGATCGCCGGTGATACCCGTAAAGCTATCCAACAGGCTATCGACCTGACCCGTGAACTGTTTGCAGACGACACTCAGGCCGTCAGCTCATCGGTCAGCGCAAGCGGTGTAACATGGCAGCCGGTTGTTAACGGCCTGAAAGATATCGCGCTGGCCGTTCAGGAGCTGGGAACCACCGTCATCACTCAACGGCCACCGCTTACAACCAGAACTGTCGAGGCTGACTGTAACCTGCATTTGCTCGCTCATCTATGGTATGCCGACTACAGCCGCGCCAGCGAGCTGCTGCGCCTGAATCCGACGCTACGTAACCCTAACGCACTGAAAGCGGGAGATGTACTGAATGCCTACTCAAGATAAAAGCTCGCAGGACAAGGTGAGCCTGATTATTGATGGCAAGGTCCACAGTTCCTGGAGCCGTTATCAGATTGACTCTGATTTTCTGGTGCCCGCTGACGCCTGGAGTGTGACGATGGGGCTACCTGATGGCGTATTCCCGGCCTCAATTGCGCGGGGCGTGCCTGTGCTGGTTCGCGTAGGGGATGACGTAGTGATGTCCGGTCGTGTGGATACTATTCAGCGTCGCGTATCACGCCAGCAGGTATCTCTGGGAATTTCTGGCCGTGATGGTTCTGCCGTCCTTGTTGATTGCGCATCTCCCGTATTTACCTCCCGCCAACTGAGCCTGGAAGAAGTTATCGCTCAGGTGGTCAGGCCGCTCGGGGTACGAAATATCCGTCTGCAGGCGGAGTCGTCGATGCAGAGCGATAAAGTCAGCGTTGAGCCAGGGGAGCGAGCCTGGGATACACTGGAACGTGCCGCTGCCGCCAGAGGGCTCTGGCCATGGTTTGAGCCTGACGGCACGCTGGTTATCGGTGGTCCGGATTACACGGCCGACCCGGTGGCTACTCTGGTGCTGAACCGTGATGGCCGTGGGAATAATATTCTCGACCTCAGCGATCGCTCATCTGTGAATGGCTCTTTTTCCGAACTGACCGTACTGGCTCAGGGACACGCTCAGGGTTCTAAGTCTTCCTCAGGGACTGAGATTATCGATGTTTACAGTGATGATGGTGACGACGACAGTGACAATGACCTGTTGACGACGGTTGGTTCCCCTGAGAGTGGTTTCCATGGTCTCCGCAGTGTCGTTCGTGACCCGAGTGTCTCCTTTTACAGACCTCAAATCATGGTTGTTGGTGATGCTGATAACCAGGCGCAGGTTGACTATCGGGCTAAAAAAGCCATGGCAGATGCCCGGCTCAGTGGTTATGAGTTAACCGCTGTAGTGAAAGGTCATCGCATGGAGAGCGGCAAGCTCTGGGCTCCAGGTCAGCGTATTCGTGTACGCAGCGAGCCCCATGGTATCGACGATATTTTCTTTCTGATGGGCCGGGAATTTAGCGGTGGCCGCCCCGATAACACCATCACCACGCTCAGGCTCAAAGAGGATGGTATCTGGATACCCGATGCTTATCCTAAAAAACGCAAACTGCGTAAAAGCCGCGCTAAGGTTAATAAAAAGCTGGAGATTATTGATGTGGAATAAAGTGGATCAGCGCATTAATACGGCTTTAAACCGTATCAGAAACGCATTCAGAGGCGTAATAACTCGCGTTAACAGCGCGGGGTCTGCGCAGACTATCCAGGGCAAGGGGCTTGGCCCTGAACCGTTACAGGATATAGAACTCTTTCAGCATTATGGTTTCACCTCTAATCCGCTACCCGGCACGATGGCAGTCGTGTTGCCAATTAACGGTAAAACCAGCCACGGTATTGTTATTGCGACGGAGCACGGCCGCTATCGTCTGAAAGAACTGAAGCCGGGAGAAGTTGCACTATATACGGATGAAGGCTGTAATATTGTTCTTAAACGCGGGAAAATTATTGAGGCTAATTGCGATGATTTTATCGTGAATGCCAAAAATAAATATTCAGTTAATACCGCCGACTATGATGTCAACGCGACAAATAAAGCAAACTTCGATACACCGCTTCTGAAAGCAACGAATGACCTTGCTGACGGTACATCCACGCTCAATAAGGTACGTGAGACTTATGACGACCATGACCACGAGCATGGTGGCGATGCAGGAACTACGGATAAACCTAATCAGCTGATGTAATTTGTGGTATTTTCCTGTTTACCTTTCTGAAACTAATTAACCCACTGAACCCCTTCAACTCTTACATTATTTCCATTGCCGATATTATGTCGGCATGGAAATGCTAATTGACCCAGTCACCGGCGACTATACCGGTGACAGCACTGACACCCTGGCCAATGCCGTTTATTTACGGTTAATGACGCCGCTTGGCTCATGGTGGGCGGCTCCGTCACTGGGGTCACTTTTGCACACGCTACAGCGGGAAAAAGATACGCCTCGCGTGCGTAAACTCGCTCGCCAGTACGCAGAGCAGGCGCTTCAGCCTTTGCTGGACGATGGCAGGGCCACATCCATTGATATAACGGCAGAACGCTATCAGCCAGGCTGGCTCCTGCTGCTTATCACTGTTACGTCTGCCGGTGTTTCACCGCAGACCTGGAAATATCCGGTTAAGGTGAGCTGATGCCCTTCGTTACTAAAACAACAGCACAAATCCGCGATGAGCTGTTGCGTGATATTAAAAACCAGCTGCAACTGACTGATGATAAACTGGGTGAAGACAGCGACTGGTTCGTTCGCGCCTCCAGTGTTGCAAGTGTTGCCGAGGGACTTTACCAGCATCAGGGCTGGATTGTGCGTCAGATTTTCCCGGATACCGCTGATGCTGAGTATCTCTACCTTCACGCCAGAACCCGAGGTCTTACCAAGAAACCCGCTAACAGCGCTTCTGGTCCAGCCACCTTTACCGGACAGCCCAACACTACAGCAGCTGCAGGGTTGGTTTTTAAGCGCGACAGCCAGACATGGACAACCACAGCGGAACTGACCATCGGAGCCGATGGCAAAGGCACTGTGAATGCTGTCTCGTCGGCAAAAGGCACAGCCGGTAATACAACCTCAGCCACCACCGCCATTCTCAGCACGACGCCATCGGGCCTCGACAGCTCTGTGACCGTCGGGGTGATGTCTGGTGGCACTGACGAAGAAACTGATGCTGAGTTACTGGCTCGTTTACTCGATGTTATTCGCCGACCGCCTGCAGGCGGCAATAAATATGACTATAAGCGCTGGGCCCTTGAAGTTGCAGGTGTATCAGCAGCGTATGTCTATCCGCTGCGTCGGGGTCTTGGCACCGTTGATATCGTGATCACCTCTGCCGGTGGTCTGCCGTCTCAGGATGTTATCGATCGTGCTCAGGCTCATATTGATGATGTGCGCCCTGTGACCGCTAAGAACGCCCTGGTTATTGCCCCGACCATTGTCAATTTTGACGTTTCCGTCCAGGTATCTCTGGATGGTCTGACACTGGCCGATGCCACTACGCAAATTATCGCCTCTCTTCATGATGACGACAGTCGCCGCGAACCCGCCGTGCCGTTTATTCGTAGCCAGGCCGGAACACTGATATCACTGATTCCGGGCATTACCGACCGTGAATTTATCGCGCCTGCAGCCAACATCGTCCCGGTCGTTAATGAGGAGAAAGTGGAGTGGCTTCGGCTCGGTAATGTGGAGGTTGGATTACTGTGAGTCATTATACCTTACTGAATTTACTGTTACCCAAAGCCAGTTACAGTCCCGGTCAGCCGGTTCTGGCTGCATCTTTGCAGGCTGAAGCCCGAGTTTTCGACGATGTAGAGAACTCGGCTGAACTTGCTAAAGGGGGCGTCACGCCCTATATGGCCCAGAACCTGCTCTCAGACTGGGAGCGTGTTCTTGGCCTGACCGCTCAGGCCGGGGCCAGCTATCAGCAGCGCCAGCAGCGCGTGCTGGCCAAACTGGCCGAGACGGGTGGACTCAGCATCCCATACTTCACCCGACTGGCATCCAGCCTTGGATATACCGTCACGATTGATGAACCACAGCCCTTCAGGGCGGGCACTAATCGCGCCGGTGATCGTCTTTATGTTAAAGACATTATCTGGGTGTGGGTTGTGAATGTTAAAAACTCCGGAACGCTGGTTTACCGCTTCCGCGCCGGTAATTCTGCCGCTGGTGAACGGCTTACCTCATTTGGCGACCCGGTTATTGAAGAGGTCTTTCAGGACTTAAAACCGGCTCATACCTTTTGTTATTTCGCCTATCAGGAAAACGCATAATGCAACCGTTAATGCCGCCCATTAATACCCCTGACAATCTGTTTCACGACGGGAACCCTACAACGGGGGTTGAGGGTACTATAGTCCCCGCAGAACATCTTAATAATGAGCAAGGCTCTATTCGCGATGTTCAAAGCGAGATGATTGCCATTCTTACTGCTGCTGCTATGGCACCAGATTCAACTGCTGGTCAGCTTCTGGCTGCGTTGAATAAACTCTATGCCCCCGGTAACGATACTCTGGGTGCGCTGGCCTCCTTGGTTGGTGCTGCAAACAAACTCCCGTACTTCACTGGTCCTAAAAACGCGGCCCTGACAGACCTGACGGCTTTCGCCAGAACGTTGCTTGGTCGTAGCGATGCTGCAGGTGTTCTCTCAGACCTTGGGTTGCAAGCCTTCATCTCACATCCGTCCAACACACCAGGAGATTTCAC
>OJTV01000241.1_pt1 | contig 10281 bp, 9 predicted proteins | sample 1599791 | NCBI WGS metagenome assembly OJTV01 (sample SAMN04436617, study PRJEB24849) | human gut metagenome | biome: human gut; feature: NICU; material: stool | host: Homo sapiens | place: USA: Saint Louis, MO | collected 2011-02-17 | reverse complement strand
GCAGGCGACGCGCACCGATGTTCTCGGTGGTTTCGTTGACCTGCCATGCGGCCTGTTGGAAGAATACAAACAAGCGGGTCATTTTGCACCAGGTAGTATGTTACCGAAAATTGAAGCCGCCATTCAGTTTGTAGAAAGCCAACCCAATAAACAAGCAATTATCACTTCTTTGGAAAACTTAGGAAGTATGAGCGGCGATGAAATCGTAGGAACGGTTGTGACAAAATAAAGTATAGTATTTAGGAGAATTAAGATGATGATAGAGAAAATAATCACTAAAAATAATCAAGATTTTCAATACTTTTCTGAATCAGAACTAACAGAATTGCGTAACGAGAGTTTCGTTCGCTCCTATAAAAAAGGCCAAGTCCTTTTTTATCCAGGTGATCCGAGAAATCATTTAATTTTATTGGTTTCAGGTGTCATTAAAATTGAAAAAAATGATCGCAGTGGTAATTTTTCCTATCTGCATTTTATGAAAAAGCAGGCTCTTTTTCCGAGAATCGGACTGTTTCAAGATGAGGTTCATTACGACTCCGCGATTGCCTATACGGATATTGAGGTTGTGTTTGTGCCAGTTAAACTGTTTGAGCGTTTTCTCCAAAATAATCCCCAGCAATTGATTCATTGGATTCAAGAACAATCGGTCCTTTTAAAAGAAAGTATGATCAAAATCCAAAAAGGAACAACCAATGATGCATGTGAACGGATTGTGACATCACTGGCGATGTTATTAAATGATTTAGGAGAACGAATTGACAACAGAGAACGCGTTGCAATTACTTGTCCAATTACCATTAATGACATTGCACGAATGAGTGGAACTACGCGGGAAACAGCAAGCAGTGTTATGAAAAAATTAGTCCAAATGAACCGTATTAGCTACAGTCATAAATTCTTAACTTTTCTAGATACGCCATTCTTTATTGATCGATTGAGTAATTAATCATAGAGAAGGGAGATACAGGAAAGTAGGTTCCTGTATAAAAGGATATGGCAGAAAAAAAGAAGAAAAACAAAAAACAGCTTTCGTCTTTTAGTATTTTATTTATTATTTTAATTGTTTTAGGTATCGTAACGGTCTTGCTAAATGGCCAGCCATTTACCCCAAGAGAAATTGATGGCAAAATGGTTGACCACGTGGTAGGGGCCAAATTATCGGATATTATCATGGCTCCATTCAATGGGTTTAAAGATGCCATTGAAATTAATATTTTTATTTTAGTACTCGGTGGCTTTTTAAATATTGTGACACAAACTGGGGCTCTTGAAGCAGGGATTCAATCAGTCGTTAAAAAGTTAAAAGGGAACGAATTGAAAATCATTCCGATTTTAATGATTTTATTTTCTATTGGTGGTTCGACTTATGGAATGGCAGAAGAAACAATTCCTTTTTATGGTTTATTGAGTGCCACCATGGTCGCCGCTGGTTTTGATACGTTTGTCGCAGTGGGTACTGTGCTATTGGGTGCAGGATCAGGTGTTATCGGTTCAACGGTTAACCCTTTCTCCACAGGGGTAGCGATGGATGCGTTGCGAGGTATTGGCATTCAGCCGAATACAGGAATTATTTTAATTGTCGGTGCTATTTTGTGGGCGGCCTCTACTAGCTATTCTATTTTCATTGTGATGCGTTATGCGAAAAAAGTGAAGGCTGACAAAGGTTCAACAATTTTATCTTTACAAGAACAAGAGGATATGGAAAAAACGTATGGACAAGCAGCGTCGAAAGAAATGCCATTTACGAATCGTCATAAAAAAATCTTAATGGTATTCGCTTTCTGTTTTGTCATTATGATTGTTTCCTTAATTCCATGGAACGACTTTGGAGTGACGATTTTCAAAGGCTGGACGTCTGTTTTAACAGGCAACAGTTTCGGTGACTGGTACTTTGGCGATTTAGCGATGTGGTTCTTCCTTTTAGGTATCATTGCTGCCTTGATTGGTCGCTTTACTGAAAAAGAAACCATTGAAGCATTTATCGACGGTGCCAAAGATATGTTATCCGTTGTTTTAATTATCGTAGTTGCTCGCGGGGCATCTGTTTTGATGTCTAAAACGTATTTAGATTCATTTATCCTTGATAAAGCGGCAGGCTTATTACAAGGACTCTCCCCAGTCTTATTTGTCATCGGTGCCTTTGTTTTATACTTAGGTTTATCTTTCCTAATTCCTTCAACTTCTGGTTTAGCGTACGTTTCTATTCCTGTAATGGGTGCGTTAGCTAAAAACATTGGTTTAAGTCCAGAAGTGATGGTTATGATTTTTGCTTCAGGTTGTGGCTTGATTAATTTGATCACGCCAACATCTGGTGTCGTAATGGGTGGTTTGGAAATTTCCAAAGTTCAATATGCCACTTGGACAAAATTCATGGCCAAACCAATGATTGTCTTAGGCTTAATTAACCTAATTATCTTAATTGGCGCGATGTTACTCTTTAGCTAATCAAAAATTTTTTATGTTAGGGCTTCGGCTTTCGGAAAAAAGAAGAAGCAATGAAACAACAGCGACTACCTAAAAGTAGTCGCTGTTGTTTCATTTTGATAGTTGTTGAATTAACAATCTTGCGACAGCGCGGACAGAAAAAGGATTTTGCCCAGTGATTATACGGCCATCTTGATACGCAAATTCTTTATAGGGACGCTTTTTCGCAAAAGTAGCACCATGTTCTTTGGCAATTGTTTCGTTTAAGAAAGGAACAACTGCTTTTTTCATGGCTAAAATTTCTTCTGCAGTTGTGAAGCCAGTAATGGTTTTATCTGCAATCAAATAATTTCCTGACGCATCTTTGACATTTAAAAGACCAGCAATTCCGTGACAAACAGAAGTTAGGTATTTGCCCTGTTCGTAAAGGCTACGAGTGATTGCTTGCAACTGAGGATTATCAGGAAAGTCCCACATAACGCCATGGCCTCCTGTAAAGTAAATTGCTGCGTATTCATCTGGCTCAATTTCTTCAAGAGAGAGGGAATGCGCTAACGCTCGTTCTTGAAAATCAGCACTTTCATAAACTGCCATAATGGATGAATCTACATATTTCATACTCCGGGGATCCAAAGGGACATAGCCTCCTTGGGGACTAACATAGTCAACTGAAAATCCTGCTTTGGTTACTTCTTCCACGAACTCCGTGGCTTCACCTAGCCAGAGGCCCGTTGGTTCTTCGGTGCCGTGATAACGGGAAACGTTTGTGAGGACCACGAGAATTTTTTTCATGCTTGCTTCCTCCCTGGCATAATCGACGTAATGTGGGTCAATAGTTGTTGGAGTTGCTCAATTTTGGTGGTATCGTGAGAAAGTGAGTAATAATTTTTAGTTCCTTCACTGCGACAATCAATTAATTTGGCTTGTTTCAAAATTTTTAAGTGGTGAGAAACAGCGGGACGTGAGAGTTGTGTCGCCTCTGTTAACTCAGTGACACGACGGCCAACACAGGCCTGGTCTTCTAACAGTGCAATAATAATTGCTTGGCGTTTTTCATCACCCAATGCGATTAAAAAATCACTAAGCGCAGTAAATTCTGTTTGAATTTCTTCTAATTCTTTCATATTTTTTCGCCTCTTTGGTTCGTATTTTTAAACGATTAAACCATTTTTCGTGTTTTTTGTCAATAAAATACGCTGAGGGCTGAAACTTGACGTGGATCCCATTTTTCGTTAAGATACTAATTGATTAAAGGTTTAAACTTTTAAACCAATAAAAGGGATAGAAAGAGAGGAAAGATTCAATGATGAAAGCCGCTTTAATTCATAAATACGGACAAAAAGAATTATCAATCGAGGAGGTGCCCTTACCCACCATTCATGACAATGATGTTTTGGTCAAAATTATCGCTGCCAGTATCAACCCGATTGATTTAAAAACAAAAGATGGCAAAGTAAAGATGCTTTTAAATTATCAAATGCCACTGATTTTAGGCAGTGATTTTGCTGGGATTGTTGTTTCTGTTGGAAAAAATGTTCAAAATTTTAGGATGGGCGATGCAGTTTACGGACGAGTACCCAAAAATCGCGTGGGAACTTTTGCTGAATATATTGCAGTGGATCAAGCGGCTGTAGCTATGAAGCCGAAAAATTTAACGTTTGAAGAAGCTGCGGCCATTCCGTTAGTCGGTTTGACAAGTTATCAAGCGCTACATGATATTATGAATGTACAGCCAGGCCAGAAAGTCCTGATTCAAGCAGGTTCAGGAGGGATTGGAACCATTGCGATTCAATTAGCAAAACTAGCGGGCGCTTACGTTGCCACCACAACGAGTAGTAAAAATAAAGAATGGGTTCAAGCGTTGGGAGCAGATGAAGTGATTGACTATCGGACACAAAATTTTGAAGAAGTTTTATCCGACTACGATTATGTGTTTGATACAATGGGGGGGACAATCTTAGAAAAAGCTTTTTCAGTGGTTAAACCTCAGGGAAAAGTTGTTACATTGTCAGGCATTCCCAACGAACGTTTTGCTAAAGAGTATGGCTTGCCGCTTTGGAAACAATGGGCCTTTAAAATAGCTACTCGCAAGATTCATCGATTGGAGCAAGCCACAGATGTTAGTTATCATTTTTTGTTTATGCGTCCAGATGGCGAGCAATTAGCTTTACTCACTGAGTTTATTGAACAGGGAAAATTACAGCCGATAATTGACCGAGTCGTTCCTTTTAGCCAAATTCAAGAAGCGGTGGACTATTCACTGACAGGACGAGCGCAAGGGAAAATTGTTGTGAAAATCGCCGATGTTGATCACGACTAAGTAAAGGAGACTTGCAAGAAAAACAGGCCTATTTTTCTTGCAAGTCTCAAAGTTTACCATTTAAACGCCGTCTAACAAAAGTGATTTTAGGCGGGAAAAGATTTTTATAGAAAATCCTCATTTTTCCAGTTTCTATTTTGCAAATTCGTTATTTTTTGTTATTCTATTGATGGTTGTGTATGCGCTTTCTTTTTAGGTGGATACACAAAAATGAACGGAGTGCAGAAAGGAATGGTGTTCAAAGTGGGGAACAATTTATCGACAAGAAAAGGAGAAAACAGAGAAACAATTGTCAGTTGGCTGGGTCTTTCGTTATTGGTTGGCTTGGCGTTTATCTTATTTAGTCTGTTTCATCAACCAATGATCAGCCAAGCCAATGAGCCGACCCAAGAGAAACATTTTATGGTTTATTATCGGGCTTGGCGTGACAAAACGATGCAAGGAGTTAATACAACATTGCCAGATGAAAATTGGCTAACGATGCACGATATTCCTTATGGTATTGACATTGTGAATGTCTTTAGTTATGTGCCAAAAGGACAAGAAGCACTTGCACAGCCATTTTATGATACGTTAAAAAATGAGTATGCGCCAGCACTGCATGCACGAGGTGTTCGTTTAGTTCGTGGGATTGATTACAGCGAGCTATTAAAAGTTCCTTACGCAGGAACAACGCCTACAGAAGCAGAATTTGATGCTTATGCGAAAGAGTTGTTAACCAAATTTGTCGATGATTTAGGAATTGATGGGTTAGATATTGACATGGAAACTCGTCCAAGTGAAAAAGATATTGTTCTATCTAATGGTGTCATTCGTGCATTATCAAAATACATTGGACCGAAGTCGGGAACGGATCGTCCATTTTTGTATGATACCAATGCAGAATATTTACCACCTTTACAAGATGTCAGTGACTGTTTCGATTTTCTCGCGTATCAACAGTATGGCAGCGATGACCAACGCACGCAACGAGCATTAAATAATTTAAGTCCGGTTCTCAATGGGGAACGATTTGTTCCAGGATTAACTTTCCCAGAAGAGCAAGATCGCAACCGCTGGTATGACACAAAAGAGCCGTATATGGAAAGTAACATGTATAAAGTAGCTCGTTATTCTTATGAAAATAATTTAGGGGGCATGTTCCTCTATGCCTTAGATCGCGATGGTCGCACCTATAATGAAGACGATTTAAATCAGATAAAACCTTCTAATTTACTTTGGACAAAAACGGCCATTGCAGAGAGTAAAGGCGTTTCTCTTGCAGAGATGAAAGCGGCTGCGCAACACTATTTAAAACGAATTAGCTACGCCAACACAGACCTTGAAGCACAAAATAAAGCCGCAGAAGCAGTGACACAAGCAACAACGCTTTATGATGTGAATAAAGCTATTTTAGGTGGCGATTATGGCCAAGGGCTTTCAAACACCTATGATGCTGAATTAGAAAAAGGCCTGTTAGCCATTGACTTAACCACTTTATATCGTGCGTTGGATCAAGCAGTTACAGCCATTGAAAAGGCAGAAAGCTATACACCAGAAACGATTCAAGCACTACAAACAACAAAAGAGACAGTCGCAACAGAACTTGCGGGAAAAACGTATACAGCCGCGCAAGTGACTACTTGGCAAACGGAGGTCCAAACAGCTTTGGATAATTTAAAAGAGAAACAAACACAACCTTTAAAAAGTGTCTTCTCCATTGATGCGGGAAGAAAATATTTTTCCGTGGAGCAACTGGAAGAATTAGTGGCCAAAGCCAGTCAAAATGGGTACACAGATGTCCAATTAATTTTAGGAAATGATGGCTTACGGTTTATCTTGGATGATATGTCGGTCAATGTGAATGGTAAAAAATACAACCACAACCGGGTTTCAAAAGCAATCCAACGAGGCAACAACGCGTATTACAATGATCCTAATGGCAACGCGTTAACACAAAAAGAAATGGATCGGTTGTTGGCTTTTGCGAAAGCGCGCAACATCAACATCATTCCCGTGATTAACAGTCCAGGACATATGGATGCCTTGTTAGTGGCCATGGAAAAACTAGCGATTAAAAATCCCGCTTTTGATGGCTCAAAACGAACAGTAGATTTAGGGAACCAAAAGGCAGTGAATTTCACAAAGGCGATTATCAGTAAGTACGTGGCTTATTTTTCCGCGCATAGTGAAATTTTCAATTTTGGTGGCGATGAGTATGCAAATGATGTCGACACAGGCGGTTGGGCGAAACTGCAATCTTCTGGGCGCTACAAGGATTTTGTCGCTTATGCGAATGATTTAGCTAAAATAATTAAAGATGCGGGCATGCAGCCAATGAGCTTCAATGATGGCATTTATTACAACAGCGACGATTCTTTCGGTACATTTGACCCAGAGATTATTATTTCTTATTGGACAGCCGGTTGGAGTGGGTATGACGTAGCCAAACCTGAGTACTTTGTTCAAAAAGGACACAAAATTTTTAATACCAATGATGCGTGGTATTGGGTAGCTGGCAATGTTGATTCTGGCATTTATCAATATGATGATGCTTTAGCAAATATGTCGAAAAAAGCATTTACAGATGTGCCAGCAGGTAGCCCAAATCTTCCAATTATTGGAAGTATTCAATGTGTTTGGTATGATGACCCTCGTCGTGACTATGATTTTGAACGAATTTATACGCTAATGGATACGTTCTCGGAAAATTATCGTGAGTATATGGTGGTTAAATAAAACTAGTTAAAGCTAACGAGTTATCTATAAAGACTGGCACGAATCAAGCTTGATTCGTGCCAGTCTTCTTTAACTGAAGAAGATTTGTTTGCGGGCCAACAATCAATTTAGGAATGCCTTATTGAAATGTTCCTGTTCTTATTGTAGACTGAAAGAAGTGGTGGTGGAAAGCTATCACCATTAATAGAAAAGCAGGAAAATAAAAAGGATCTTGTTGGAAGTTTAATGCTTAAAAATGTAAGCGGAATCATTTTTGTTGGAATGCTAAAAAAGGGAGTAGAGTTATGAGTAATGAAAATATCGTCTTAGCAAGAAATACAGAGCGTGCACCAAAGCATCCTCTCGCAGCCCAAACAGTCGCATTTTCCCACTATAATCATTTGTCAGCACAGTTACCTATTGAGCCAACCTCTGGACAATTGGTAGAAGGTGGCATTCGGTCCCAAGCGACACAATGCTTGAAAAATATCCAAGCGGTTGTTGAAAGTATCAACCATGTGATGAGTGACATTGTCAGAATGACCATTTTTGTCAAAGATATGCGGGATGCTGCCGCAGTTGAGGAGGTCTATGTGGCCTTTTTTACCCATTATTATCCAGCTAAAACAGTGGTCGCCGTCACAGATTTGCCGTTAGGCGCTTCCGTTCAAATGGAGGCACTTGTTTCAAATGGGGAAGGAACTATCCCTAATGCGCCTCAAGCTGGGGATTTAATTAAATTAACAAATCAGACTATTCAGGCACCAATTGATGCTCTAGCCAGTCAAACGGTCGCGTTTTCTCACTATAACAATCTGTCTGCACAATTGCCTATAGATCCTCAAACGGGCAGAGTTGTGGCTGGCTGTGTTAAAACGCAAACAAAGCAATGTTTGAAAAACATAAAAGCCATTTTAACCAGTATTGATGTGCCTTTTGATGATATTGTGAAGATCAACATTTATTTAAAAGATTTATCTAAGCTGGAAGCTGTCAATCAAGTATATGCCGCTTTTTTCCCAGATTCAGGAATTGCGCGCACGGTCAATTATATGCCAGCACGAACAGTGATTGCTGTTGCTGATTTACCAATGGGCGCGGCGGTGCAAGTAGAAGCGGTGGTTTCTCATGGGGATGGTACGCCACCACAAGCGATTGAAGATCGACATGGATTAATTATTGAAGCAAATAATACAGAGCACGCACCGAAGTGTCCATTTTCGACACAAACTGTTGCTTTTTCTCATTACAACCATCTATCAGCTCAGCTACCATTGGACCCTAAAACAAATGCGTTAGTCGCTGGCGGAATCAAGGAACAAACGACGCAATGTTTAGAAAATATTAAAGCGATTATTGAAAGTGTGGATCACAGCTTAGCTGATCTGGTGAAAGTGAACATTTTTGTGAAAGAGATTGAAGAGCTGGCGGCAGTAGATGACGTCTACCAAACGTACTTCCCTGAAGGCACGCCTGCAAGAAGAGTGATTGGTGTGACGGATTTACCAAAAGGTGCTCAGATTCAAATCGAAGCGATTGCTGGGAACGCAGAAGGTACGCCACCAATTGGTTAAACAGTAGAAGAAACAAACGTCAGCTGGCTTCTGAAGCCAGCTGACGTTTTTAGTATTTAGATAAATCAGTAAAGTAAGCTAGTTGCCATTTTTGTGTTTTTTTGGCGGTTTGATTAAGGTTTTGGCACCAAGAAGGATAAAAACGGGCCGCCATTTTGCCTTTTTGTTGATTCGTTTTGAGAATTTTTTGTTGGATTAAACATTCTTTCGGCAGAAGAAAGAGACCTTGCTTTTCTTGATCAGCAATGACAATTGCTAACATTTCAGGGGCTTCCGTTGCATCAAAGGCTTCGTTCTGATTTTGTTGATTTTTTTCCTAAACGACTGCGGATAAGTTGTTGCGATTCATTAACTTGACATAAAAAGCCTTCATATTCGGCATTTTGTTTTTCTTCGGAAAGCAGGGTGATCGCGCCCACTGCTTTTTCAAGTATTGGCAATGAATTCATAGGGAATGTCCTTTCTTTTCGTTTAATGTCGGTAAGAGTTCTTGGATAATGGTTAATCCTTTCGCCAATACCTCAAGCTGATTGGAGGCCAAGGAAATTCGTAAAAAAGCATCTGGCTGATTTTGCACAGTAAAGCGGCTCGAGTGAAAAAGACGTACCCCATTTTGGAGAAATTCTTGTTCAATTTGCGGCGCCGTTTTTTCGGTAGAAAGGGGAATAGTTCGGTAGTACGGCAAAGGATTGCTAGGTCTAGCTAACCCAAAAATGGTATCAAATAAGTCATTGGCTTGTTTTGTTAAAGCCAATTTTTCTATCACTAATTCTTCTGCAACTGGTGAGCGTAAGACTTGGGTGACAATTTCAGCATCAAAGCCAGAAGTTTTAACGTTAATGTTAAAAATCGCACGCTCTATTTCTTGGCGAAGAAGCGGAGGGAAAACAAGGTACGCAATGCGTAAGCCTGTACAGACAAACTTTGTCATCCCCGCTAAGTAAATCGTTTGTTGAGGTAAGAGTTCTTGAAACGTTGGTAAAACTGCTTGCTGTGCATAAGTTGTTAAAAAAGAATGAATGTCATCTTCAATTACCCATAAGTGTTCTTGCTGAATGATTTCAGCTAAAGTCATTCGGCGGGCGCTAGACATTTGGAAACCAATCGGGTTATTACATGCGGGCATTAAGAAAATACCGTGTATTTTTTTCTTTTTGCATTCTTGCAGTAAATGCTCTGGGTCCATCCCCTCGGAATCATAGCCAATCGGGACGATTTCTAAATGATAAAGCTGGGCGAGTTCAATAAAATTTGAATACGTGTATC
>OJTV01000237.1_pt1 | contig 10434 bp, 10 predicted proteins | sample 1599791 | NCBI WGS metagenome assembly OJTV01 (sample SAMN04436617, study PRJEB24849) | human gut metagenome | biome: human gut; feature: NICU; material: stool | host: Homo sapiens | place: USA: Saint Louis, MO | collected 2011-02-17 | reverse complement strand
AACGACTGCTGCCCCACTTGCTAACTATTAAGATAATTCCCTGAACAAAAGTAGCTCCTTTTATTCCTGTTAAATTTAAATCACTTCTTCTTCCTCTTCAACTTCAGAGAAATGGAACTTAATCATTTCATTGACGAAAATTGGCACAAAGGATAGGAAAATTGCTAACATCCAATGATTTAAACTAATATGCACTAATCCAAATAGTTCTTGTGTGAATGGTAATAAAGCAATGGTTGTGGTAATTAGTAATGCTAAAACGACCATTTCAAAGAGCGACTTGTTGCTTGATAATTTTACACGGAAAACAGAGTTCGCACTACGAACATTAAAGACATGTAAGATAGAGGAATAAGCTAAGATTAAAAATGCCACTGTTTGTCCAACTTCATAGCTGTTTGAAACATAGGCTGAAACACCTGGTACAAAGGCACCTAGGTAAAAACCAAACAAAGTAATGACTGTGAACACTGCTGCATTAATCCCAATCTTTTGCCATAAGCCTCGTGCAAAAATCCCTTCGTTTTTAGGGATTGGTGCCTCATCCATAATTCCTTTTTCCGCTGGTTCTTTTCCTAATGCAAAACCAGGTAACCCATCTGCGACAACGTTAACAAACAACAGTTGAACTGCAGTAAATGGCGCACCCCAACCAAGTAACATGGCAATTAAAACAATAAAAATCTCAGAAATATTACAGCTTAACAAGAAGTTAATGGCTTTACGAATATTTCGGTACACGGCACGTCCTTGCGCAACCGCATCAACAATAGTTGCAAAGTTATCGTCCGTCAAAATCATATCTGAAGCGCCTTGGGCCACATCTGTTCCAGTAATCCCCATTGCGCAACCGACATCACTAGCTTTCAAGGCTGGCGCATCATTCACGCCATCTCCGGTCATTGCTACAACAGCGCCAGAACGTTGCCATGATTGAACAATTCGAATTTTATCTTCAGGGGTTACACGTGCATAAACGGATAAATCTTTAACACGTTTATCTAATTCTTCATCACTCATTTTTTTCAGTTCTGAACCAGATAAGGCTTCACTTTTATCTTTTAAAATTCCTAATTCTTTAGCAATTGCACTGGCTGTTACCACGTGATCACCAGTAATCATGACTGTTTTAATTCCAGCTTTTTTCGCACGAGCAATGGCGCCCTTACTTTCTGGACGTGGTGGATCAATCATGCCAATTAAGCCTAACAAGCGAAGATTTTTTTCTAAAGCCTCTGATGTAATTTCCTTGGGTGGTTCATCATATACGGCATAACCGACAGCAATAACTCGTAACGCTCGTTTTCCGAAACGATCATTAACAATAGCCGCTTGATCGACATCTCCGAAACCAAAACGAGGTAGTAACACATCAAAGGCTCCTTTAGTAATTGAGATGTACTTTTTCCCCCATTGATGGACCGTAGTCATCATTTTTCGTTCTGAATCAAAGGGAATTTCACCAATACGAGGATATTTTTCTTCAAGTTCTTCTTTAGTATGATAATTTTCTTCGACAGCACGAACAATTGCCGCTTCTGTCGGATTCCCTGTAACAGTTAATTCATCGCCTTCTTTTTCCACAATGACATCTGTACATAAAGCAGCCATTTTCAGTACTTCCATGGCTTCATCGGTCATGGCATCTTCCGTATCCGTTACTTCATCACCACGATGCCATACTCGGCGGACGCGCATTTTATTTTGTGTCAGTGTTCCTGTCTTATCAGAACAGATAACATTCGCAGTTCCTAGCGTTTCTACTGCTGGCAATCGACGAATAATCGCATGTTTCTTAGCCATTTTTTGAACACCATATGCTAAGGTTAATGTTACAATCACGGTTAGTGTTTCTGGTACAGCTGCCACCGCTAAGGAAACGGCTGTCATAAACATTTCAAGAAGCGGTTCTCCTTGCAGTTCACCAATAATGAAAACAATTGCTGCAGCCCCTAAGGCTAACAAACTAATACGTTTGCCTAATTGATTCAAGCGTTTTTGTAATGGTGTTTTTTGCTGATCGCTGTTATTCAGTAACCCAGCAATTTTACCCATTTCCGTATTCATTCCTGTTGCAGTTACTACTGCTCGTCCGCGGCCATTCACAACGGTACAGCCTTTGAAAATCATATTTATTTGATCTCCTAAGCCATCATCGTCATGCCCCACGTATGTAGGATCTTTTTCAACAGGTTCACTTTCACCTGTTAGTGCTGACTCTTCTACGCGCATTTGAGAAGCTTGAATAAGTCGTGCATCGGCTGTAATCATTGAACCAGCTTCAAGAACTAGAACATCTCCTACTACTAGTTCTTCAGCATCGACTTCGATTACCTTGCCATCTCGTAAGACTGCACTACTTTGCTTGTTCATGTCTTGTAAAGCCGCCAGAGATTTTTCAGCATTTCCTTCTTGAACAATGGCCAAAACAGCATTGATAATCACAATTGCAATAATTAAGATTCCTTCAAAATATTCGCCATGTTCTGTTACGATTGCTGTATAAAACGAAATTGCCGCAGCAACTAATAAAATAATCGTTGTAAAATCAGATAAACTGTGAATAAATTTCTTTAACACAGAATCCTTCTTAGCCTCTTCAAATTGATTGCGGCCATTTTCTTTCAGCCGTTGTTGGGCCTCTTGTTGTGTTAAACCAGTTTCAGTATTGACTGAAACTTCTTTTGTGACAGTATCGACAGATTGCTTGTAAGCTTCCATCCTATTCCCCCTCTAATTTTTTCTTCCTATATAATAGTGTCTCTATTAAATATAACATGATTTTTTTTGAACACGCAACTTTTTTCATCTTTGGCTTAGCGTTCTCTCATATATCCAGAAAAAACTGGTATTTTCGTTGTTGCTACAGCAATGTTTCTATTTGATTATGGGAATTTTATGAAAAAGGAAACGAATTCAGCCAAAAAGCAATGGACATTTTTTTCATTTTGTCTGATAAAAAAATAGTTTATTTCTATATATTCAACACAAAAACAACAAAAAATACAATGTTATTTAGTTCGCACAATTATTTATTTTACATGTTATAAAATAACCAGAAAAATATTATATTTAATCTTATTAATAAGAGTTATAACTTGCAAACGCTTCCAAATAGTGCTATTCTTTAAGTGTAAGGAGGACATGCAAATCAATTGGTTGAAGATTTTCTCAGTAGATAAAAATCGGTAAACTCAAAGTTGTTAGAATTGCAAGATTCACCTGTAAACAATACGTGTAGAGTAATTGTTAGTGATAACTCGTATCGGAAAATAGGGAAAGGTTATAGAAGGATGGAGTTTCTATAAAGCATTTACCCTATCTGTTATCACCTAACGCAAGTTATCCACCATCCAAGCGTCGAAACTGTATGAAAACAAGGTTTTAGTTTCACCACATCACGTTCACCTTTTGCTTTACATGTATCGCGAAATGTAAACACTCATTCAACCAATTGATGTCTTCCCGTTAACAAGGCCGAGCTTAAATTTAAGCTCGGTTTTTTCTTTTAGGCAATAAAATATATTTGTATCAAATAATCATATGTGTTATATTCAAGGTGCACATTCTATTTTATCTTCTTTTAAAGGAGGGAATGCTATGCGAAAAAAGAAAAAATCTTCGTTTGAAAGTTCAATTCATGTTTATCGTGCTATGGCTCGTATGACCCAGCAAGATTTGGCCAATCGAGTCGGTGTCTCTCGACAAACAATTATTCAACTGGAACGAAACAAGTACAATCCTTCATTACTTCTTGCGCATGACATCGCGAACGTCTTTGGCGTAACCATTGATGATGTGTTCACCTTCAAAGAAACACTGAATGACGATGTAGAACAAGAAGCCTAAACAGTATAAGCTGTACTTAACAAGACAATTTTTCTGATTGTACTTGGAGTTGCCGAGGTACAACTTAGTACCGGCAATACGAAGAAAGCACTTCTTCGTATTGTTGTTTCAATAATTAATCTTTTCTTACATAAAAAAAAGAACGGCGCAACCGTGGTTGCGCTGTTCTTTTTATTCTAAGATTGTCTACTAAGCATTTTCGTCCTAGTAGCGTTTTGGTTTCTAACTTTATTATTTACAGGGGAAGAAAAAATAAAGCACACCTTTACTGTGATTCCAAAAATCACGTGTTTATCATAATATATTTTTGTTTCAATCCCAAGTATTCTGCTCACAAAGTGTCGCTTATTTAATAAACATTGCATCGCCAAAACTAAAGAAACGATATTTTTCCTCAATTGCATGTTGGTAAGCAGCCAATGTTAAGTCTTTTCCTGCAAAGGCACTCACAAGCATCACTAACGTAGATTTTGGTAAATGGAAGTTCGTTGAAAAAGCCTCTACGACTTTAAATTGATACCCTGGTGTGATAAAAATATCGGTCCAGCCACTGTCAGCCTGGATTTCACCATTAAATTTTGTGCCAATTGTTTCCAACGTACGAATAGAAGTTGTTCCAACCGCAACAATCCGACCGCCTGCTTGGCGTACTTCATTTAGTTGCTTAGCCGCTTCTTCAGTTAAACGATAGAATTCGCTATGCATATGATGTTCTTCTATATTATCAACGCTCACGGGACGGAATGTTCCTAAACCGACATGTAAAGTTAAATAAACGAGATGAACACCTTTTGCTTTGATCTCTTCTAATAGTTCTTTTGTAAAATGCAAACCCGCTGTTGGTGCTGCAGCTGAACCATTTTCTTCAGCATAAACCGTTTGATAACGATCTGGGTCATCTAGACGTTCTTTGATATATGGCGGCAATGGCATTTCTCCTAACGATTCTAAAATTTCTAAGAAAATACCATCATATTTAAATTCAATGATTCGACCACCATGTTCCAACTCTTCTTTAACCACCGCTTTTAGGCGACCATCGCCAAATTGAATTTCCGTGCCGACTTTTGCACGTTTCGCGGGTTTAATCAAGGTTTCCCATGTATCGCCTTCTGTATTTGTTAAAAGTAAAACTTCCAAATGACCGCCTGTTTCAGGTTTTTCTCCATATAAACGGGCCGGCAGTACCCGTGTGTTATTCATGACTAATGCATCCCCAGGCTGTAATTCATCAAGAATATCATGGAAATGTTTATCCTCCGTGTCCCCTGTTTCTTTATTTACAACTAATAATCGTGAACTAGCGCGATCTTTTAGTGGGGTTTGAGCAATTAATTCTTCTGGTAAATCAAAATCAAAATCTTCTGTACTTAGCATTTCCGTCACTCTTTCTACTAGTTTTTATCTTGGTTATTCTAACACTTTTTCTTGTTTCTGGCTATGTCAGCCTTCTGAATCAAACTAAATAGTTGTCAAAAAATGTCAGAAGCATTATACTTACTTTAAGTAAGTATACATAGTTATTTAGAGGAGGAACTCAAAATGCATGCTCAATTTCATCATGTTTCACTATTAGCGCGTCATGGTCAAGAAAACCAATCATTCTATACAAAATTGTTAGGCTTACGCTTTGTCAAAAATACCGTAAATCAAGACAACAATCGCATGCCTCATTATTTTTATGGCGATTATCAAGGCACACCGGGAAGCTTAGTAACTTTTTTTATCGTGCCCTTATTAGGCAACCGCTATGAAGAAAAAAATTATTTAGCCACGATTGGCTTAAAAATCCCCCAAAATAGCCTTTCCTTTTGGGAACAACGTTTAACAGAAAATAAAATTCCATTTAACAAAAAAGAAAAGAGCCTACATTTCAGTGATCCAGATGATACGCATATTATCCTGACAGAAGTTCCTGAAAATCCATTAAAAGAAACACTCGTTGTTTCTAACGACATTCCAGCAGCGGTTCAAATTATCGGTTTGGCCTCTACTGAATTTCATGTGCCAGATTCTGAAAAAACCTTGGCCTTTTTTGAAACATTTCTTGGTTGGCAAGCAGTTGGCAATACGATTATTTTAAGTGAGACGGAAAGCTTTTCTGTTCATCAAACAACGTCGGATAAAACAAGCCGAATGGGGCGTGGCAGTATGGATCATATTGCTTTTTCTGTGGCTGATGATGAAGCATTACAAGAACTACACACGCGCGCTTTAGCACAAGGCTGGGAAATTGAAATGTATGTAAGTCGTGGATATTTTAAAAGTTTATACATTCGTGAACCAGGCGGGAATCGGGTTGAATTTGCTACTTTGGCTCCTGGCTTTACATTGGATGAGCCTCTAGAGCATTTAGGGGAAACGTTGGCTTTACCGCCTTTTTTAGAACCAAAACGGACTGCAATTGAAGCCAACCTCTACAAAGACATGTAACCAACGCTTTAGAAAACAACGGAAGACGGACGTAATAATCGGTGACAAAATTACGTCCGTCTCTCTTCCCCTATGTTTGAATGTTTGAACAAGAGAATAAAAAATGACCTTCAGATTTTTCTGAACGTCATTGCACATTCCATAAAAAGCATCCTTCGTTCTTCCACTTCTTACTTCTTAAAAAAACTGGTAATTTTTTCAAAAATTCAGTAAAATAAAAGTGATCAATGGTTTCCATTGATTGAACGGGCAACTTGATGGTCCACTTGCACAGGTGACTATTCAAGGCTTCGTGATTTAGTTGCCGCTAAATCATGAAGCGCCTTTTTTTATTTTATTCCCTTGTTCTCTTTCCATTCTAATGAAAAACTCAGCTCCCGTCAACTTGCTACAAAGTACACTTTTCTTTGTTATAGCGGCTTTTCTTCCTTCTCAGAATACTCTTTTTAACATCTTGTTTCGTTCAGATAACTTTTACTAAACAATAGTTATCTTTTCTTTTTTTTAGAACGAATTAAAAAAATTTTACCGCCTTCTTTTTCCCATTAAAAATAGATTACATTTGTCGAAATCGCATTTTTATAGCATACTAGTAATAAGATACATTTTCAAAATATTTAGTTGAGGTGAGTAAGTTGATAGAATTTCAGCATGTATCAAAATTTTATAAAGGCGGAAAAGTCGCCGTTGATGACATTAATTTGTCTTTCGATAAAGGTGAATTTATCTGCTTCATCGGAACAAGTGGTAGTGGAAAAACAACATCAATGCGGATGCTTAACCGCATGACTGACCCTTCAAAAGGAAAAATTTTAATTGATGGCCAAGATATTCAAAAAATCAATCCTGTAGAGCTACGTCGCCAAATTGGCTATGTCATTCAAAATATCGGCTTGATGCCTCACATGACCATTCGTGAAAATATCGTTTTAGTGCCTAAATTATTAAAAGTACCTGTGGAAGAACGCAACAAGATAGCCGAAAAAATGATTGATTTGGTTGAGTTACCACGAGAAATGTTGGACCGCTATCCCAATGAACTTTCTGGGGGACAACAACAAAGAATCGGCGTTGTGCGGGCTTTAGCTGCCAATCAAGATATTATTCTAATGGATGAACCTTTTGGTGCTTTAGATCCTATCACCCGTGATTCATTACAAGATTTAGTGAAAGATTTGCAAGAACGTTTAGGAAAAACTATTGTCTTTGTTACCCATGATATGGATGAAGCGTTGAAATTAGCAAATAAAATTGCCATTATGAGCGAAGGCAAAGTAATTCAATTTGACACACCAGATAATATTTTACGTCATCCAGCCAATGAATTTGTAGAAGAACTCATTGGAGAAGATCGCCTATTACAAGCCAAACCTGATTTCACCACAGTGGATGAAGTCATGTTAAATTCAGCTATTACTATCACGCCGGAAAAATCTTTACAAGAAGCGATTAAATTGATGCGTGAAAAACGGGTTGATACCTTATTAGTTGTTGATAATTCCAATGTGCTTAAAGGCTTTATCGATGTTGAAACATTAGATCAGCAACGTGGCAAAGCTTCTAGTGTTGGTGATATCTTGAATAAAGATGTCTTCTTTGTTCAAAAAACCGCTCTTTTACGTGATGCTTTACAAAGAATCTTAAAACGCGGCTTAAAATATGTGCCAGTCGTTGATGAACAAAAACGAGTGGTGGGCATCTTAACACGTGCTTCCCTTGTTGACATTGTTTATGATGTTATCTGGGGCGATGAAACAACGATTAGTGAAGCTGTAGAAGCAAAACAAAGCGAGTCCGAAACTGATAAAGAGGAGGCGTAAGCAATGAGTAGCTTCTTTCAAGAATATGGATCAGAAATGATTTCAAAAAGTATTGAACATATTTATATTTCATTCTTTGCACTTTTATTAGGGGTCGCTATCGCTGTGCCCGTTGGCGTTTGGTTAACACGTTTGCCCAAAGTAGCCAATATTGTCATTGGTTTAACAAGTGCCTTACAAACGGTTCCTTCGTTGGCTTTATTAGCTTTGATGATTCCAATTTTTGGTGTCGGCAAAACACCCGCTATTATCGCGCTATTCATCTATTCCCTTCTACCTATTTTAAGAAACACGTATATCGGAATGAAAAATGTCGATGAAAATTACCGAGATGTTGCTAAAGGCATGGGCATGACCAATTTACAGTCTATTTTTAGTGTTGAATTACCCATTGCCATGCCAACAATTATGGCCGGCATTCGTTTAGCTGCTGTCTATGTCATTGCTTGGGCTACACTGGCTTCTTATATTGGTGCAGGTGGTCTTGGTGATATGATTTTCAGTGGATTAAATAACTATCAGCCAGAATTAATCTTTGGCGGGACTATTCCGGTAACTATTTTAGCGCTTTTAGCAGATGTTCTTCTTGGATTATTAGAAAATCGTTTAACGCCAAAAGCTTTAAGGGAGGGCGAATAATGATGAAAAAGAAACTCAAGTTAAGCTTACTCTTCTTAAGCAGTTTACTTTTATTGGCAGGTTGTTCTTTCCTCTATAATTTATCTGCTCGTAACGATGTAAATTGAGTAAGGCGAAGGCAAGGAGAGATATCATGAAAGGGTACAAAGCTATTTCTGCGTTTTGCGCAATGTTACTTGTCGCACTAACCCTGAGCGGTTGTGCGGGCTCATCTAAAAAGGAAAGTACCGGCGGCTATATAGACGACACCGTCGTGACAACTAAAGTCAAAACCGCGCTCTTCAATGATAAAAACATTAAATCTTCGGAAATCAGCGTTGAAACCTTTAAAGGGCGTGTGCAACTGAGTGGTTTTGTCTCCTCGGCTGAAAGTGCTAAGCGCGCGGTGGAGGTCGCCCGCCGGGTTCCGGGCGTGCGGGTGGTCGAGAACGATTTGAGGATCAAATAATCTTCGCAAACCCCAAAGACGCCCCAGCGCGTCTTTGTTGTCTCTACGTCCGGCAGCGACAAAAATCTTTGTTTACGATAAAGTAACGTTTTGTTATCCGCTCGATGAGAACACGATGTACGAACGTTACGATGGTCTGATTTTCGATATGGATGGCACCATCCTGGATACCGAACCGACTCACCGTAAAGCCTGGCATGAGGTGCTGGGGCATTATGGTCTGCGTTACGATATACAGGCGATGATTGCGCTGAATGGCTCACCTACCTGGCGCATCGCACAGTCGGTAATTGAACTCAATCAGGCCGATCTTGACCCTTATGCGCTCGCACGTGAAAAAACAGAAGCGGTAAAAGCGATGCTTCTGGATACCGTTCGTCCGCTACCGCTTATTGATGTTGTCAAAGAGTGGTATGGTCGCCGTCCGTTATCGGTCGGGACGGGGAGCGAAAGCGCGATCGCCGAAGCACTGTTATCCCATCTTGGTCTGCGTCACTATTTCGCTGCCGTGGTTGCAGCCGATCATGTAAAAAACCATAAACCGGCGCCCGATACTTTTTTGCTCTGTGCGGAAAAAATGGGCGTCGTACCGGAAAGATGCGTGGTTTTTGAGGATGCGGACTTTGGCCTGCAGGCGGCACGCGCGGCCGGGATGGATGCTGTGGATGTTCGCCTGCTGTGAGTGAAGCGCTTTCTCTTGTTTCACTGTTTGTCAGCAGTTTTCTTAGCGCCACCTTGCTTCCAGGCAACTCTGAGGTGGTGCTGATTGCTATGCTGCTTTCCGGCCTTAGTCAGCCGTGGTTACTCGTATTAATAGCAACAATGGGTAATAGCCTTGGAGGGTTGACTAACGTTATTCTTGGGCGTTTCTTTCCAATGCGTGAAAAGTCGCGCTGGCAAGAAAAAGCAACAGGCTGGCTAAGACGCTATGGTGCAGCCACACTGTTATTAAGCTGGATGCCTGTAATCGGCGATTTGCTGTGCCTGCTGGCGGGATGGATGCGCATTCCCTGGGGGCCAGTCGTGTTTTTTTTATGCCTTGGGAAAGCATTGCGCTACGTAATTGTAGCTGTAGCAACGCTCCAGGGCATGACGTGGTGGCACTAATTGGACTGAGTGAGTGACCTTTAATCGTCAACCATTACAATTATGCTTAATAAAATGAATATTACAGGCGGGAGGTCAATTTGATCCCGGACGTATCACAGGCATTGTCCTGGCTGGAAAAAAATCCTCAGGTTCTCA
>OJTV01000229.1_pt1 | contig 10639 bp, 9 predicted proteins | sample 1599791 | NCBI WGS metagenome assembly OJTV01 (sample SAMN04436617, study PRJEB24849) | human gut metagenome | biome: human gut; feature: NICU; material: stool | host: Homo sapiens | place: USA: Saint Louis, MO | collected 2011-02-17 | reverse complement strand
AACAGGAACAGGAACAGGAACAGGAACAGGAACAGGAACAGGAACAGGAACAGGAACAGGAACAGGAACAGGAACAGGAACAGGAGCAACAGGTTGGTCTTTTATCGATATGTCGCTTCGCAGAGCTTCTAAGTGGTCGGGGTTGTAGTTAAGCCGATTACTGAGATTTGCCCAGGAGTAGCTCTTGCCCAATTGCGAAGCTTTGAAAGCTATGCCTGTGTATTCGAAAGAGAAGCCGTTCATTTTACCGGTAGAGGCAATATTGGCCTTCCAGGATACTTCAGCTTCTTCCAGACGTTTTGTGAAAGTCAAAAGGTCCGGCTTATCAGATAAACTTTTATCAAGTATCTGCTGCAGAGCTTCTCTTGGTGAAAGCACCCCGGTTCGTTCCGATAGCATTTTCTCATTACGGGACACTCTCTTCCGCTTCGGTTGTGCTTGCGAGGGGGGAGATGCAGTTTTGGTCACTGTCAGGCCATGAGCGACTTCGAGTTTACTGATGATTTGTGTGCTGATGAGATTTTCATTCCTACCCAAGTAGAGCTTCCCACCATTGAGATCTATGCGACTTGCGATAATGTGTATATGCTGGCCTTCGTCGTCATGTAAGACATAGCAACGGAGATGGGTATCACTGAATCCCATTCGTTTCATATAGTCATCTGCGATACTAGACCACTGTTCATTCGTTAGTGATTCACCGTTGGGTAAGCGAAGCGAGTTGTGCCAAACTGATTTTGCGACATCCTGGCGAAGATGCTTGGTGCTATCGAATTCAGCGATCAGTTCAAGGGCTGAATCACCTAACATGTTCCCGCCAATGATGATGGGATCACTTTTATGATGTGCTCTCGGTTTCAATGCATATTGAACGACACCAGCGAAGCTCTTACCCCTTTTGATCTTCTGCATACCCTTCATCGGGTTTGCTCCATATGTCAGCATTTAGCAGGTGCTGGCGAAGCTCTTTCAGTTGTCGCTTTACAGCGAAAAGCTCTGTGTAAGTAAGCTTGCTGTCTTTGCTTTTGGTGTCGATATGTGCAGCAATTCTATTTAAATTTTGTACTATGATTGTCAGTGAATTCCAAGCATTCAAATTTATGGTGGGTATGGCTTGTGTATTTTTTTCAAGTGCAAGTAAACGGAGCCACTTACCTTTACTTACCTCTCCTCTTTTAGAATTAATTATTTTCAGTTCTTTTTCATTGAAACGGACACTCACGCAATATGTACGATTGTTGAATGAAATATTTAAAGGTGTTGTAGTATCACTATCTTTTGAAAAAATATATGATTTAGAATGTTTTCTTGATATTCTCATAAATTCCCTTTTATAAAATATACAACATAGATATATATCATTTATTTTGATTGTCAAATGCATCATTTACAGAAGGGTTTTATATGAATACTATTTATATAGTATGTTATTAGAGAGATCTCGAATGAGATCTCTCTAATGTTATTTCAATAATAGAATTGTAGAGCATCTATCGTGTGGTAATCCGGGATATACTGAATAGGTAACATTTTTCCCCTGCTGAGGTAACGAGTTACCGTAAAATTCTGAAGAGTGGAAAAATAACATCCCCGCTTGTCTGCCGTTGTCAATTATATGGCCTGTTTCTCGATAAGGCACACCAAAATCATAAATTGTACCGAAACGACGTGGCTCATTCGAATAACAAATAGAGTCGAATGCATCTAGAATATTCGCAGCGGTAGGCCGTTTTTGAGGGTCAGCGACAATACAATTTGTAATCAAAGCCCATAATTCTTTTTCTAAAATTGCAGAAGATGCGTGGAGCCCAATATTTTGCGGTTTTACAAGTTTTGTATTATTATCCTGGAATCTAGCAACTTCTCTAATTGCTCTTCGACCAGAGCCAAAAGGAAGTTGACCTGATAATAAATGGTAAGCAATACACCCTAATGACCAAATATCCATCTCCTGACCTGCACCTTTCCAGTCATCCCAACATTCAGGGGCCATGTAAGGTACTGCCCCTAATAGTGTTTGAGATGTTGTTAAGGTACTTTCATCTTTCTCGAAAAGTTCTATTTCAGATTCGATTTCGCTTTCAGCTAGTTTAGCAATACCAAAATCTGTTAACTTGATCATAGATAAATTAAAATCATTTGATACCATTATATTGCTGGGTTTTAAATCTCTATGACAGATTCCTACTTTATGAGCTTCATGTAGTGCTTTTGCAAGATTTTTTATTACATGGGCACATGTATGTGGGTCTAAATAATGAAATTCAGCAGACATTCTTTTGGAAAGATCTTGCCCAAAAATGAATTCCTCTATCAAAAATGTTAAATTCTCATCTTCATAGTAATCTAAAGTAGATGCAACATTGGAATGATTTATTCTGGCACCCATTTCAGCGCCTCGTTTAAATCTTCTATCCTTAGTCCCTGCTTTTGGTGTTTTTAAAACTACTTCTCTATTTAGAACAGTATCATGACATAAATATACTTCTTGCATACCGCCTGCGGCTAAATAGCGAATTATATGGTATCTGCCAATAAGTAATGTGTTATTTTCAAACGAAACTTTGGTCATAATACCACCTCTGGATGTGAAGATGAAAAAGTCATAAACCGTCTATTGCGTAAATGGGGGGCACCAAATGTCAATAGACAAGAATTAGGTAACACGGTGTTTACATTTGGTCTCATATTATTGATGAAAACATCACCATCAACGTAGGTTATTTTAAATTCGAGGCCGTCATAATATATATCTATCTCTCCCAGCGGAGCTATTTTTAATTTAACACCTTTTTGGACAGATGATAATTCATATACATTTCTTGCGTTTTCGGTGAAAATCCCTTTATGCTTGTGTATTACTAAGTATTTTGCCAATAAAGGTACTATTTCCTCTATTGTAGGGCGATTAGCTGGATTTGGACATAATGTTGCATCAATTAAATTTATTATTTCTTCTGGTAATTTGTTTTTACAAACATGAGCTATGGATTGATATTTATGTTTAGAATGTGGAGGAGTATCTAACAATGCTCTGTCAAAATTATTTTGGGTGGTGACAAGATTCCAGGCAATTATCCCAAATGCATAGATATCCATTTCCCTACTAATCCTTGCATTTTCAAAATATAATTCTGGGGCCGCATAAATCAATGTTCCACGATTGTTTTTAGTGATATAGTCATCTGTTATTGCTGATATGCCGAAATCAAAAATTTTAACGACTCCTGCGTTGGAGGCTTTAATATTTTCTAACTTCATGTCCCTATGGGTAATTCCAGCTTGGTGAAGATCATAGAGACCACTGGCTATTTGGAATAAGATTTTTAGAAATTCTTCTGGATTATTATCATATTCTAAATAGAATTTAGAGAAATCTCTGCCATCAAGATACTCTATAATAATGCCACTGACATTCCTATCTTTATCAAATAAAACATCATATATCTCAACTACATGACGAGATCTTGCCTTAGATAAAGCGATAATTTCATTGTAAAGTTGGTCATTATTATCTGGGTTGGACATTGATTTACATAATATTTTCCTTCCAAGAAAGCTGTCATGTAATAACCTAACTTCTCCAAATCCGCCAAATTGTGAATCCTCACCTATATCTACATATCTATTTTCCATCATAATGTATCCTTTCTTTATAAAAAATAGGCCTTATTTGTCATTGTTTCCAATAGGTACAATTGTTATCTCTTTTGAATTAGTGTCATCTTTCTTTAATTTAGTAGGTGGTTTCTTTTTGTTTTTATATGAAATAGAGGTTCTTTTAATATTTGTCTTTTCGTTAAGGAAACTATACTTGGTATCCCCTATGATTATATTTGAATGATTATGCCTAAAATTTTTATTTTCGGTAGTCAATACAGGATTTGATGAAAAAGCAATAATCGAAGAATTATCGGTTCCACCGCACCAGGTCGCTAAAGCCAATGTTCTTCGTACTACATCTAAAGAATTAGCTGCATTTTTTATAACTTTACTGAAAGATGTCTCAGAATCTTTCCATGCACCATCGCTTACTAAAATAAAACCTTCATTGAAATATGACTTATCATAGAAAACAAAATTAAGATCATTACTATTACGATTGGATTCACCCAAAGCCTGAGATAGTGTGCCCTTCAAGCCAAATGCTTCCAAGGCGGTTTTATCTTTAATATTTAGTTTACTAACTTCATTTTCAATAGTGTCATCACAACTTACTTGAGTTAGAGCCTTTTTAGATGGCTCCCAAGAAAAAATTCTACTATCACCAATGTTAAGTGCATAGATTTCACCAGACGAGGAAGCAACTAACAAGCTTAATGTTGTAGCTCCATCTCCTAATAATTTATCTTGTATAGTTTTATCGGCATAGAGAACAGCATTCTTTATTTTTTTCTGAAGATGCTCGTTTGTATTTTCTGTGCTTAAATATCCGAATATAGTTGCAATAGCTAATGAAGAAGCCAAGTCACCAAAAGCAGAACCGCCGACACCATCACAGAGAATTGCACAATAAATGAGATTATTGTTAAGGGTGATAGAGCCAACAGCCAATCTGTCTTCGTTTCGCTTTCTCTTTAAACCTGGATGTGTACCTAAAGCTCCATCAATACCTTCAATTTTATTTGTTACACCTATTCCAAAAATATTACTGCAAAGTTCTCTAAATATTTCCTGTTCTATGAAAGTTTCAAGAGAACTATAGATACCAAACTGTTGTTCATTCATTCTAATCTCTCGTCGGTACTTGGATTCTATCTGATAATTTATCCCTTCTTCTACTTACGGTCAATCATACTGGTAAGGTTAATATTGTGACTGCAAGAACATACTAAGAAGTTGTTGTAAAATTCATAAAAATCAATCAGTTACTGTTGTGATGCTAAATGGATCACAAAAAATTTTTGCAGATATGAAGTAAAGCTGAGTCTTATAATGCAAAAGTTAGAACAACTTTCTATGATTTGAGAGTTAAATTATTATTTTTAATTCTTAATTTTTCAACCGTAGGGCGAAAAACAAGGGAACAAATAGAAGCATAGCTTCTATTTGTTAGCCCTTGCTATTAATTACCAAGTATTGACAAAATGATAGCATTAGATATAAGTGTACAAACATAAAGTCCTGGGAGGAAGATATGAATCAGTTATGTTTGGTGTTTGTTATATGTGGTTTTAATTTACTTGGGTATTTTTTCGAAAGTATAATGCCATTAATAATGATGTTTAACTTTTTAGGAGTTGTTTTGTGTGCAATAAGTTTTTTATTTTATAAAAAAGAAATTAAGAGTCTTTAGTTTGTTTAATTTTCTTAACTGTCTCTAATATAGTGATTTCTCGAATGAGATTATCAATTAGTTGACTTTTATCTTCTTTGCCTTTTTGAACTTCAGATATTTTATCTGAAATAAATTCAAACGAAGAAATGAAAAACTTAGCAAACGTACAAGTCAAAACAGTTGCTTTGAAAATTGCCAGTGTCTCGATACTTATCATTCTTTCAAGTTTAGAAATAATATTCGCATCAGAAACAGTATATGTTTGATAGAGAATAATAGATGCCGAAAGAAAAAGTATGGTGTCATTGAGCGATTTTATAGACTTCCCTGTTACTTTAAAAAGAGTGGATATCAAAAAACCACCAACAATCGATATATAAAGAAGCAAATCATCACGAGGAACTGGAAAATAATGAGTGAAGTTATCAGGACTATAGTTTTTAGTTATATATTTAAAGGTTGCAGCAATAATAAATATTACTGCTGAAAAACAAATTAGTTCTAATGTCAACTTTCCTGCTGGGTTCTTAGTTATATTAATATTTTTCATAACCTTCCCTATTCATTTGCAATCATTGATTATCTAAATAATGCATCTATTATAGCATAAATAAACGTATGGAGATTAATAATTCCTCATTCATTAAATTTCAGTACCACATAAAATGTATATCATATCATATCATATCATATCATAGTTAGTAGCCCTATTTGGATTAATTATATTTAGAATTCGCTCCCCACAATGTTCTGTTACTACAGTTTTATACCATTTCAATGAATGAAATGAACGGATGTTGAATAGACTGTAAAGTACAGATGAACCTTGCGAAGTTAAAATATCAGAAATAGGTATAAGCTGATCTTGAAAAAATATAATTAGGCGCATATTATTTAGGGGCATTTTGTTACTGGTTAGAGTAATGATAGCGTTTGATTTCTAAAAATTCATATTAGGTTGGGATTATAATTATGACAGCAGTTTATGTTTTAGATGCGGGACATGGTGATTGCATACTTTTGGATTTTGAACATACGTTAATACTAATCGATTCTGGGCCTAAAACGTTTTTGATAAGAAGGAATGTTATAGAGAAGCTTAAAGATTTATTGAATGATAGAACAATTGATATTGCAATTGTTACACATAATGATGATGACCATATTGGCGGTTATGAGTATGTATTATCTTCAGGGATTAAAATTGAAAAGTTCATTTTTAATAGCCTCAGTATTTGTGGTGAACTTTTTAATGATCATGAACAACAGATTTCCTATAATCAAGATATCAGTTTGGATACCCTTATAAAGGATAAAACAGTTTCCTTGGAGGCATTAGTATTTGGTAATGAACCAGTCATTATTAATGATATAAAGCTTATTCCTTTAACACCGACTATTGATGCACTTCATCATATGCATGATGATTATATCAAAAAGAATCAACCCCAAATATCATCTGATGAAAAGGTGGAACCTACCTTATTAGAGTGTATTGAAGAAGTCGCTAATGGAACCGATAAATTCCTGCCTGATAGATCTATTACTAACAGAACCAGCTTATCTTTAATCATAGAGTATAATGGTTTTAGGGGATTGTTTTTAGGTGATGCATGGGCTACTGATGTCATTGAATCCTTCAGGTTAAACAAAATTGAACCAGGTTTTTGTGTCACAAAATTGTCACATCATGGGAGTGAAAAAAACACAAATAGCGAATTAATAAATATAATAGGTAAAACAGAATATATATTTTGTGCTGATAAAAGCAAGCATAATCACCCGAACAATAAAACTATCGCTCGGATATTATCCCTGTTTCAACAAGCAACATTTCATTTTAGTAGTGATAATGACAAAGTCAGAAGTATTTTCAGTGAGAACAATGTGTTAGGATGTCAAGTGTTATGCACTTATTCTTCTAATGGAGTTAATGTACGATACTATGAGTGTAGCTAATTGCATAAAGATCAAAGGGTTAGGATCTGAATCGACCGGGTATCTTTTTAAGGCAAGTTCCCTCGATGCAAGTTTTGTGATCTCATCGAAGCATGGTCTTTGCCATCAGAAGACAAGTTGCGAGCCATTTAAAGCGAAAATAGCAGGTTGTTGTAGGCAATGCCCAGTCCAACTCAGGTTAGAAAATATTTCATTAGAAAACTCTAAAATGAGCCTAGATGCCTTAAAAATCTTCAGTTTTCCTGATAAAGACTTGGCTATCACTCTTGTCGAAGGTTCTTCCAGTCATCCTTTACGCATCGGTAGTGACACTAATATTAGCTCAACACATTTTTATCTTAATGCATATAAACAAAATGATACAGAACCAGGGCGCATCATGCTCAACTTTCCTAATAAATCATCTGATGGACTTATATATTATAATATAGAATCTAACTCAACCCCTGATTTGGTTGAAAAGTCTAGAGGGTATAAAGGTGTTTCTGGTGCATTAGTTTTAGAATATCCAACTTCAGATTTCCCAATAGCACATGCGATTGTAATAGAAAATGGGAAAAATAATGATCTCGTTGCTGAATGTCTAAATGATATTGACCATGAGCAGCTTAATAAATTCTTCGACTGTATCGTTTTTCATAAACCTGCATGGACAATAAAATTAGATAATTCAATAGGGGGTTATGTCAAAGAAATTTTCAGGAAAAAAGTTACCGATGAATTAGAAATTGTCACTTACATACCTTCACATAAAGGATTTCCTCACTTTGACTTAAATCCAATTGCAAGATTTTTGCTTATTGAATTTAATCATATGCTAACTACCAATAAACTTTCTCTTTCTCAAAGTATGTATAGGGCCGGTAATTTATTAGCTAATGAGGATAAGTATGAACCTGCTAATAAGCTGCTGACAGGAAGATTAGTAGAAACATACCTTAATGCTCCTCATCTTTACTCAACTGGGCTGACGGACAAAAATTATCACCACATGCATTATATGATTAATCCCGATGGGAATTATGAATTAGCATTTTCAAATTATTGTGGCCACAATAATATAATTGACGGTTTAAATGATGAAATAGGGAAAGTAATTTCTAATTTTAATTTGTATGGTTTTAATCAGGAATTATTTTTAGAACGTTCATTTTTAAATCAAAAGCTTCCGGCATCAGAATGTGAAACACTATTTAAAGTTCTTTTTTCTGAGGATAAGTGTATTAGTACATTTTGCTTGGTCTTTACTGTTTCTTTGGAAGAATATAATAAAAATGAATTTGCTGCGGTAAATGACTATATTATCTCACTGGTTAATCAGGCATGTACTGGCATTGATGAAGATATCCTAAAGAATCTTTCCTTTGGCTTGAAATTAAATTTATTGGTCATGCCGAGTAATAAAATTAATGAATTATCGCTGGCTATTGTTAGGGAGTTAATTGGTGATGATCAGTCTTATTGAGTATTTATGTGATCGAATTAAAAGTAGCTATGAGTTTAATAATTACTATCATGGTCTCTTGGAACAGTTAGCTTATTCATTTTTCGAGAAGAACAGGCATGATTTTGTTTTTACAGCACAACACGAGAGACTTCTTCATTTTAGTCAGTTCTTATCTAATTCCAGCACTGAAAGCAATAGAGCTATCGCCTTGAAAGTAATTTCAGGAATAAATGAATTGTTCCCTCATAATAACTATACAAAGGCGATAACAAAATCTATTCTTACAAATTTTGGTTTGTTTTCAGCAGTGACATCATTTACTGACCCATCTGTTTCCCTCTCAACTTCATCCACATTGATAGGAGACATTCGTAGGGCTACTCAGGCTATACCAAATTCAGAGTATTCATTCACTAATAGGCAATATGATATCTACAATGAGATCCTAATTAATCGTTTCTTTAGTTTTTCAGGACCAACATCATTGGGTAAATCATTTGTTATTAAAAATTGTGCCATTGACTTACTTAATAAATTTGATGTTATTGTTTTTATTCTACCCACAAAAGCTTTGCTTGAAGAATACTTGGTTGATTTTCGCGCCATGTTAAATAAACGAGGAGTTGATAATGTAAATATCACCAAATCCGTATCAGGTGTTAAACCGGGTGAGAAGAATTTAATGATCTTTACCCAAGAGCGATATAATAACTTCCTTTACGAGTCGGATTATCTCGATATTAATGTTGATGTTCTTTTCATCGATGAAGCACATAAGTTAGCAGATAAAAGTAGTAAGAGATCTTTAACGTTATATAAAGTCATTTCGGCCTCGCTGGAGAAATATTCGGGCTTGAAACTTATTTTTTCAAGTCCAGTCATCTCTAACCCTGATATATTTTTCAAATATTTTAATGTTAATGGTAAAAGCCTAAGTATCGCGGAAAGTCCTGTTGCTCAAAGCTTGTTTTTTGCTAATATTTATAGCAAAGAGTATAAGTATTTTGATACAGTGACAAAAAAAGTTATTGATTTTGATATATTTGGTGGTTTTGAATCTGATTTCGATTTAATTTTCAAAATTGGCTCTCAACATGATTCAAATCTTGTCTATGTTTCAAGTAAATCACAATGTGTAAATAAAGCATTGGAATTTTCAAGTTTCCTGATTTCAAAGGGTATAGTTGCTGAGGAAGATGAAGAGTTACTTACCGAATCGAAATTAATTTCTGAGTGCATTCATAAAGATTTTTCATTACCACATCTATTAAAATATGGTATCGCGTATCATCACGGAAACTTGCCAGCATTTATTCGGAAAAGAATAGAGTCTCTTTATTCAAGTAAAAAGATTAAGTACATATTTTGTACCTCGACTTTACTGGAAGGTGTCAATTTACCAACTAAGAATGTTTTTATTTATCCATTTGGTAAAGCAAGTAACAGCAATGGATTTTCTCTTGATTTTTGGAACCTTGCTGGCAGAGCAGGTCGATATAAGAGCGAGTTGACAGGGAATATCATTTGTATTGGGAATGAAACAAATTCTTGGGGTGAATTTGAGAGTTCTGTTTCTAATAAAGACATAATAAAAATTGATAACGAGATTTCGCCACTGCTTCAATCTCCTCAGCAAATACTCAATTATCTTAATGAAAGTGTAAAATCTCACAAACCTAAAGTGGTTGAAATTTCAACAATGATTTTATCTGAGATTTTAACATATCTGAATGAAGGTAAGATTGGTGGGTTACTAAGGGCATTCGATTCAGAAATTAGACAAGAAATAATTTCATCTGGACGTAAACATTTAGCTAAGAAAAACCTTCTTGACATTGATATCTCCACTTTTTCTGAAAATCATCGGTTTAACTCAGATATACAATCCTCAGCATATAAGTTAGGGAAGGTGCGAACAAGTTCCTGATATGAGATCATCATATTCATCCGGAGCG
>OJTV01000226.1_pt1 | contig 10693 bp, 8 predicted proteins | sample 1599791 | NCBI WGS metagenome assembly OJTV01 (sample SAMN04436617, study PRJEB24849) | human gut metagenome | biome: human gut; feature: NICU; material: stool | host: Homo sapiens | place: USA: Saint Louis, MO | collected 2011-02-17 | reverse complement strand
TGCGTCACCTTGAAAGCGTTGTAACAAATAAGATCAGCGAGATTGAAGCGGATCTTGAGAAATTAACGCGGAAATAAAAGCAAAACGGCAATCCTTGATTGCCGTTTTTAGTGTTTGCGCCCTCTCCCCGTCGGAGAGGGATGGGGTAAGTGCACCAGACCGCACTCAGTCATCTCTGCTCGTCCAGCTGAAGCGCCACATACAGCAGCAGCCTGTCGTCAAAGTTTCCCAGATCCAGCCCCGTCAGCTCTGAAATCCGGTTTAACCGATACTCAAGCGTATTGCGGTGAATAAACAGCGCCTTCGAGGTCGCCAGCGGCTGCACGTTATGGCGGAACCACGCCTGCAGCGTCCGGCGCAGCAGGCCGTTGTTGTCCATGGCTTTCAGACGCGCCAATGGCCGCGCCAGCTCATTGGCCTGCCAGCCCCCGCGCAGGCTGTCGAGCAGCACCGGCAGCATCAGGTCCTGATAGAAATAGCTGCGGCTCTCCGGCATCCGCTGCTTGCCCACCATCATGGTGGTGCGCGCGGTACGCCAGGAGCGGGCGATACTGCCCGGCCCGGTAAAGTAGTTGCCCAGCGCAACGCGAAAACGCAGCTGGCCGTTCTCCTCCATCCGGGAGATCAGCTGCTCCACGCGACGACGATGATCGTCGGCATCCCAGCGGCCGAACGCATTGAGCGCGGGTTTGAGGACCACCATTTCCGTCAGAGAAACGATCGCCACCAGGTTATCGCGCTCCGGCGTCGCCAGCGCATTTTGCAGCTGCTGCAGCTCGGCCATCGCGCTGTCCACGCCAAGCTGGCCGCTATCGACCTCAATGACCGCTACCACGCGCGGCTGGTTGAGATCGATCCCCAGACGCTGCGCCCATTCGCTGAGCGCAGGCGTATGCTCTTCCGCCTGAATAAGGTTCATCACCAGCTCTTCACGCAGGCGGCTGTCCTGGGCAAGCAGGTGCATCAGGCGCGACTGCTCCAGCATCATCTCAGCCGTCATACAGACCAGCTCACCGTATTTTCGCAGTGACTCGGGCTCGCCGGTGAGGCCGATTACCCCCACAATTTCGCCTTCAAGACGCAGCGGTAAATTGATGCCCTGACGTACGCCGTGCAGGTGTTTCGCTACCGCATCGTCGATATCCACGACCCGCCCCTGAGAAAGCACCAGCAGCGCACCTTCGTGCAATTCCCCAATACGCTCGCGATCGCCGCTGCCAATAATGCGCCCGCGGGCATCCATTACGTTGATATTGGTATCAATGATGCGCATGGTGCGCGCCACGATATCCTGCGCCATTTTTGTATCAAGATGCCAGCCAGCCATGTAACCCTCCCGTGAGCAGAGCTCAAGCATAGGGAAGTTCAGCGACGGCTGCATTGTGCGAATGCACAAAGAAAGAGGGAGAAGTAAGGAGTTGCGGTAAGCGTCACAGAAACGAGAAAGCCCCTGCGAACAGGGGCTTCAGAGAATTACTGCATCAGCAGATAAAGAGAGGTATCACCACGCTGAATATTCAGCGCCAGTACGGAAGGCTTGCTCTCAAGAATTTTGCGCAGTTCAGCGATGTTATTCACCGGCTGCTGGTTAGCGCCCATGATCACATCGCCTTTTTTCAGGCCGATACGGGCTGCCGGTGAATTCGCTTTCACGTTGTTCACCACCACGCCTTTGTCTGCGCCTTTGTTGCTCATCTCGGCACCTTCAATCCCGCTGAAGATGGTGCTGGAATCCACCTGATTCTGGCTGCTCTGCTGCAGCTCCAGGCTCACGTTAACCGGCTTACCGTCGCGCAGCAGGCCGAGGGTCACTTTACTGCCAATCGGCATCGAGCCCACTTCGGCACGCAGGGCAGCAAAGCTGCTGATCGGTTTACCGTTCAGGGAGGTGATCACATCCCCCGCTTTAATGCCCGCTTTCGCCGCGGAGGAATTCGGCATCACCTGGCTGACGAATGCCCCGCGCTGAGCGTCAACTTTCATCGCCTTAGCCAGTTCGGAGTTCAGCTCCGTACCGAGGATACCCAGCTCGCCGCGTTTCACCTGACCATACTGCACCATCTGCGAGGTCAGGTTTTTCACCATGTTACTTGGGATAGCAAAACCGATACCGATGTTGCCGCCGTCCGGAGCCAGGATAGCGGTGTTGATACCGATCAGCTCACCGTTCAGGTTCACCAGCGCACCGCCGGAGTTACCGCGGTTGATCGCCGCATCCGTCTGGATGAAGTTTTCGTAGTTTTCCGCGTTGAGGCCGCTACGACCCAGCGCAGAGACGATACCGGATGTCACGGTTTCACCCAGGCCGAACGGGTTACCGATCGCCACGGTATAGTCGCCCACGCGCAGCGCGTCAGAGTCGGCAATTTTAATCGCCGTCAGGTTTTTCGGATCCTGAATCTGGATCAGCGCAATGTCGGAGCGCGGGTCTTTACCCACCACTTTGGCGTCAAACTTGCGGCCATCGCTCAGCTGAACCTTAATGCTGTTCGCGTTATCGACAACGTGGTTGTTAGTGACGACGTAGCCTTTCGCCGCATCAATAATTACCCCCGAGCCAAGCGCCATGAATTTCTGCTGCTGGCCGCCGCCCTGGCTGTCATCCCCGGCACCGCCGCCCTGACAGAACGGAGAGCTCTGGAATGGCGAACCGTCCTGGCAGAACGGCGAGTTGTCGCCGAAGAACTGCTGGAAGTTACGCGGCATACGCGGCGTATTGACGGTCGTGCTGCCCTCAACGTTAATACTCACCACCGATGGCATCACTTTTTCGAGCATCGGTGCCAGGCTTGGCATCTGCTGCGCGGTTGCTGCCGACGACGCGGTCTCGGCTGCAGTAGCAGTCAGAGGAGACAGCGCTAAACCTAAACTCAGAGCCAGTGCACTCATTGCTAATGTGGTTTTTTTCATGTTTCTCAATCTCGATTTACAGGTAACGCAAAATTGCTGTGTAACTCAGATTCGTTTTATACCGCTTAGTTCCGGCGATAAGTTTATGGAAAAGGTAAAAATTTATTGGCCGTCTTTACAAAACTCCGGAATTATTCCACCGCCATCAGCTTGCGGTATTCATCCCAGGCATACAAATCCGTCATGCCGCTGATATAGTCCTGGATAAGACGGCAGCGATAATAATATTCCATCACCGGCCATTCGGGAGAGTTGCGTTCCAGCTTGCCAATCGCTTCGACATACGCCAGACGATGCCGGGTAGAGAGTTTTTGATAAAGCCGCGATTCGATGGGTATTCTGCGCACGCGCTCGTGTTCCACCAGTTCGCTGAATTCATCGACCGACAGCTGAAGCAACGGGGAATAAATTTCCAGTAACCCACTGATTACCCGATAGCCCTGCAGCTCCAGCTGCTCGACATCCGGATGGCTGAATACATGTCGCATCGCCACATGTTTATAAAGCTCAAGGAGTTGACTGAAACTGCTGTCATCTTCCAGCAGCGCGTGGTTGAATTCCCCGCTGAAAATGAGCGGCAAATTATCAATAAAACGCGACGCCGCATACGGCACCAGTTTATTTAATGTATTGACCCGCAAATACATAAAGAACTGGTCTTCCGTACTGCGGCTTAATGTATTTGAGCGCGATTTTTCCCAGGCATTTTCGACAACCTGCGCAAACAGCGAACCTTTTTCATGGGTGCCCCAGGCCGCATAAAGATGCTGATAAAGCTCCTCGACGCTGAAGATTCTTTTCTCCACGGCATCTTCCAGATCGGCCACGCAATAGGAAATATCATCCGCGGCTTCCATAATCCAGGTCAATGGAAAGCGGCCGTTTGGCGTCAATGAAAGTTCTTTACGTAACCGTTCAATATAGGCCTCTTCGGAAAGGTAATAGCCCGGTTTTTTCATTAAATAGCTGTGGGACGCGGGCGTATCCCCCATCCACCACGCGGGGCGCGTATATTTCAGAATGCAGCCAACCTGTGCCCAGGTCAGGTTCATGCGCATCAGGGAATGGACCAGCCGGATCCCCTGCGCGTTGCCCTCGAAGTGACACAAATCCTGGCGCACTTTGCGGCGCAGGTCGTTCAGCCGCTCTTCACCTTCACGCAGGCGTAAATCGCGTACGATGCAGCGGTCATCGCTGAGGGGCTGGCTTACCGCATCCGAAGGATAAAGCCGCTGCTTAAACCAGTCATTGATCGCCGCCTCACCAAAGTGGCCGAAAGGCGGGTTGCCGATGTCATGCATCAGGCAGGCCATCTCAACGATGCTCTCGAAGGGCCCCGTCAGCTCATCCAGACCATAGGCTTCCAGTAAACGCTGCTCTTTGAGACGGCTCAAAATCTCTTTGGCAATGTAGCGCCCGACCTGCTGCACTTCCATCGAGTGGGTTAAGCGCGTGCGCACCGCGGCGTTACGCTCCAGCGGGAACACCTGAGTTTTTTGCTGCAGACGGCGGATGGCAGGCGAGTTAACGATCCGCCCGCGATCGCTCTCGAAGATACGCAGGATCTCATGTTCGCTCTTGTCGCCCTGCGGCGAACGGAAACGTCGGTGCCAGTTAATTTTGGTACGAAAATCGATTGGTGACATGTGCTCCCCCGCGTGAGAATGCGTTTCCCCTTAACCGCATGATAGACTATGCATCTTAACAAGGCACATCGCGAGTAAATCTATGAAAATCGGCATTATTGGTGCAATGGAAGAAGAAGTTACGCTGCTGCGTGACAAAATTGAGAACCGTCAGACCCTCTCTCTGGGAGGTTGTGAGATCTACACCGGCCAGCTGAACGGTGTTGACGTGGCTCTGCTGAAATCAGGCATCGGTAAAGTGGCTGCTGCGCTGGGTGCAACCCTGCTGCTTGAGCGCTGCAAGCCGGACGTGATCGTGAATACCGGCTCTGCGGGCGGCCTGGCGCCGACGCTGAAAGTGGGCGATATCGTTGTCTCCGACGAAGCGCGTTACCACGATGCCGACGTCACCGCGTTCGGTTACGAGTACGGACAGCTCCCGGGCTGCCCTGCTGGTTTTAAAGCTGACGACAAGCTGATTGCGGCGGCAGAGACCTGCATCGCAGAACTCAACCTCAACGCGGTACGCGGTCTGATTGTCAGCGGTGATGCCTTCATCAACGGCTCCGTTGGGCTGGCGAAAATTCGTCATAACTTCCCTCAGGCGGTTGCCGTTGAGATGGAAGCGACCGCGATCGCTCATGTCTGCCATAACTTCAGCGTACCCTTCGTGGTGGTTCGCGCCATCTCTGACGTGGCAGACCAGCAGTCCCACATCAGCTTCGACGAGTTCCTGACCGTTGCGGCAAAACAGTCCACCGTGATGGTGGAGCGCCTGGTGCAGAATCTGGCACGTGGCTAAACATACCGTCAGGGCGCTGGCCGCCCTGCTTCTTCTCGCACCGCTGTGGCTCTATGCGTTACCGCGCGTGATTACCCTCTCTCCCGCAAATACTGAACTGGCGTTTGCCGCCGGGATCACGCCCGTTGGCGTGAGTAGCTTTTCGGATTACCCACCGCAGGCCGCGGGTATTGAACAGGTGGCAACCTGGCAGGGGATGAACCTTGAGCGCATCGTGGCGCTTAAACCGGATCTCGTGCTGGCCTGGCGCGGCGGCAACGCCGAGCGGCAGGTCAACCAGCTCACCTCGCTTGGCATAAAGGTCATGTGGATTGACGCCGTCAGCATTGAGCAGGTCGCTCAGGCGCTACGCGCCCTGGCCCCCTATAGCCCTACGCCCAAAAAAGCCGAGGCTGCGGCGAAACAGATGCTGAGCGATTATGCCGCGCTGAAATCCCGATACGATACCCCTGTTAAAAAGCGCATCTTCCTGCAGTTTGGCAGCCAGCCGCTGTTTACCACCGGAAAAGGGTCGATTCAGAACCAGGTGCTGGAAGTCTGCAGCGGTGAAAACATCTTTGCTGCCAGCCGGGTACCCTGGCCGCAGGTGAGCCGCGAGCAGGTTCTGGCGCGCCAGCCGCAGGCCATCGTCGTGGTCGGAAATGCGAGCGAGATTCCTAAAATTGAACAATTCTGGCAAAGGCAGCTAAAAATTCCGGTGATCCCGCTCAACAGCGACTGGTTTGAACGCGCCAGCCCGCGTATTATCCTCGCCGCAAAACAGCTCTGTGCCGCGCTGGCAGAGAGTCACTAACATAAGACCCTTTTCGAGGATTTAACGATGCTCGTTTATTGGCTGGATATTCTTGGCACAGCCGTTTTTGCTATCTCCGGCGTTCTGCTCGCCGGAAAACTACGCATGGATCCGTTTGGCGTGCTGGTGCTGGGCGTCGTGACCGCCGTCGGCGGCGGGACTATCCGCGATATGGCGCTGGCGAATGGCCCGGTTTTTTGGGTGAAAGATCCTACCGATCTGGTGGTCGCGATGGTCACCTGCCTGTTAACCATTGTGCTGGTTCGCCAGCCCCGCCGCTTACCCAAGTGGATATTGCCGGTACTGGATGCCGTGGGTCTGGCCGTGTTTGTCGGTATTGGCGTCAACAAGGCGTTTAATGCGGGTACCGGTCCGATGGTGGCGATCTGCATGGGCGTATTAACCGGCGTGGGCGGTGGGATCATTCGCGACATTCTGGCGCGTGAAGTGCCGATGATCCTGCGTACTGAAATTTACGCAACGGCCTGCATTGTGGGCGGGATTGTTCACGCTACCGCGTACTACACCTTTGCCCTCCCGCTGGAAAATGCCGCGATGCTGGGGATGGTCGTGACGCTGGTGATACGCTTAGCGGCGATACGCTGGCACCTGAAGCTGCCGACGTTTGCGCTGGATGATAATGGCAGGTAAAAGCAAAACGGTAACCGCCAGGTTACCGTTTTGAGTATTTACGCCCTATCCCTGTGAGAAAGGGACGGAGTAACGGCATCAGCCCGCACTCTGTTAGATGCTGAACGAAGATCCACACCCGCAGGTGCTTGTCGCATTCGGGTTAGTGACCACAAAGCGCGAACCTTCCAGACCCTCGGTGTAATCCACCGAACCACCCACCAGATATTGCAGGCTCATCGGGTCAACCACCAGCGCGACGCCCTGTTTCTCGATAGTCATATCGCCATCGTTAACCTGATCGTCAAAGGTAAAACCATACTGGAAGCCGCTGCAGCCGCCACCGGTAATATAGACACGCAGTTTCAGATCCGGATTGTCTTCGTCGGCAATCAGGACTTTCACTTTGTTGGCTGCTGCTTCGGTAAATTCGAGCGGTACAGCTACTACGTCATCACTCATCTTATGCTCCCATGAATACTGCTATTGGGTAAAATTCACCCAATTCTTTGTCTCATTATCTAATACCCTGGTAATTCATTCAAGTATTCTGCGTGGCGGCCCGTTCAGCCTCTTGTTTCGCCAGGGTACGCGCGAGGATGGTGGAGTATAGCGGTTTTCCACCCAGAAACTGGGCTAATAGTGTCGCGCCGAGGCAGGTAATGATCATTGGCAAAATGAGCTGGTAATTGTCCGTCATCTCCAGCACCAGCACGATCCCGGTCAAGGGCGCACGCAGGGACGCGGCCAGCAGCGCCCCCATTCCGGCCACCGCAAAGGTCCCGGCTTCAAGGTGATAGGCGGGAAAGCCCACTTCAGCCGCCATACCAAATGCGGTCCCGAGCAGCGTACCCAGCGCCAGCATCGGGGCAAAAATCCCCCCGGGCGCGCCGGAAGAGAAGCACAGTACCGTCGTGATAACCCGGGAGATAAACATAAACAGCAGCAGACCCACGCTGAAATTCCCCGCCGCCGCAATGGGAATCAGCCCGAACCCGCCGCCTGCGGCATTCGGCTCGATAACCCCGAGTACGCCGCACATTCCGCCCAGCAGACCGCCCATCAGCACCCATTTCGTGGTGTTCCCGCCGTGAATGCGCTGGAACATATCCTGAGCGCGCAGGATAAAGGTGTTAAACAGCGGCCCCACCACGCCAAAAATCATGCCGAGGATCAGGTAAAGCCACAGGGTATTGACCGGCGCGTTGGTGAGTTTACCCACCTCAATGACCGCGCCCTCGCCATTAAAGATGCGAAACACGATGCTCGACATAATGACGCCGGTAAACACCGCTTTAATCGAGATCAGGTTGTAGCGGAACTGCGCGCGCATCTCTTCAATAATAAACAAAATGCCCGCCAGCGGCGCGTTAAACGCGGCGGAAAGCCCCGCCGCCGCGCCGGTTGCCAGCAGCGTATGGCGCGCTTCGGCGCTTCGCATCCGAAACAGATCGCCCACCATGCGGCCGACGTTCCCCCCTAGCTGTACCGTGGGTCCTTCCCGTCCAAGCACCATTCCCGCGCCCAGAGTCCCCATGCCGCCGATGAACTTAACCGGAATCACCCGCCACCAGCGCACCGGACGCAGCTCCTCGAGCGCGCCCTCAATTTCCGGGATGCCCGATCCCCCCGCTTCCGGCGCGAATTTACGCACCAGAAAATACCCCATCATGGCAAACAGCGCGGACAGCCCGAATGCCCACATCCAGACCAGCCATTCGCTGTCGGCGAAACCGGCCACGGTGCCCACTCGCCAGTTGAGTACGGCATTAACCGCTTTTTCAAACGCCACGCCAACCAGGCCCGCGAGAGTACCCACCACGGCAGCGGCCAGCAGGATCGCCAGCGGCGTTTTATCGCGATTGAGCAGCCGCCGAATGCTGATTCGGTGCTGGGCGCGCGTAAACTGTTGTTCTTCAAAAGACGGAGAATCTGATTTCATGTCCTGTTCTTATTTGTCACACAAAAAGCCGTGAGGATTTTACCAGAGACGGCCCCACCGTCTCCTGAAAATTACTTAACAAATCTTAAAGCATTGCCCGGCTAAAAATTTCATAACCTTCCCCGAATCACATAGAATAGTGGGCTTAACCATTTTATTCGAACCAGGAACGACGCCATGAGCAAGTCTGAAAACCTCTACAGTGCAGCCCGCGAGCTTATTCCGGGTGGCGTGAACTCACCTGTGCGCGCCTTCACCGGCGTGGGCGGTACGCCGCTGTTTATCGAACGTGCTGACGGCGCGTATCTGTATGATGTCGATGGCAAAGCCTATATCGATTATGTAGGTTCCTGGGGACCGATGGTGCTGGGGCACAACCACCCTGCCATTCGTAACGCGGTGATTGAAGCCGCCCAGCGTGGCCTGAGCTTCGGTGCGCCAACCGAAATGGAAGTGAAAATGGCGGAGCTGGTGACCGAGCTGGTGCCTACCATGGACATGGTGCGTATGGTGAACTCCGGTACCGAAGCCACCATGAGCGCCATCCGCCTGGCGCGCGGTTTTACCGGTCGCGATAAAATCATCAAGTTCGAAGGCTGCTACCACGGTCATGCGGACTGCCTGCTAGTGAAAGCCGGTTCCGGCGCGCTGACGCTCGGCCAGCCGAACTCGCCTGGCGTACCGGCAGATTTCGCGAAACACACCCTGACCTGCACCTACAACGATCTTGCTACCGTTCGCGCGGCGTTCGAGCAGTATCCGCAGGAGATCGCCTGCATCATCGTTGAGCCGGTTGCCGGCAACATGAACTGCATCCCACCGCAGCCTGACTTCCTGCCGGGCCTGCGCGCCCTGTGCGATGAGTTCGGCGCGTTGCTGATCATCGATGAAGTCATGACCGGCTTCCGCGTCGCGCTGGCGGGTGCCCAGTCTTACTACGACGTCGTGCCGGACCTGACCTGCCTCGGCAAAATCATCGGCGGCGGCATGCCGGTCGGCGCATTCGGTGGTCGTAAGGACGTGATGGAAGCCCTGGCGCCAACCGGTCCGGTTTACCAGGCGGGCACGCTCTCCGGTAACCCCATCGCCATGGCGGCGGGCTTTGCCTGCCTGACCGAAGTGGCACAGCCGGGTATTCACGAAACCCTGACCGACCTGACCACGCAGCTGGCAAACGGTCTGCTGGAAGCCGCAGAAGAGGCCGGTATCCCTCTGGTGGTCAACCATGTGGGCGGCATGTTCGGGATTTTCTTCACCGATGCGAAAACCGTGACCTGCTATCAGGACGTGGTGAAGTGCGACGTTGAACGCTTCAAGCGCTTCTTCCACCTGATGCTGGAAGAAGGCGTGTACCTGGCGCCGTCCGCGTTCGAAGCGGGCTTTATGTCCGTGGCGCACAGCGAAGAAGATATCAATAACACCATCGACGCGGCGCGCAAGGTGTTTGCGAAGCTGTAAGATGTGCGGCTTGATGCCCTCACCCCACCCCTCTCCCACGGGGAGAGGGAGCAAACACAAAAACGGCAATCTAAGGATTGCCGTTTACTTTTATTACCGGCTCTGCTTTCTCAACAGATAAATAAAGTACGGCGCACCGATAAAGGTCGACAATAGACCCGCCGGGATCTGATACGGGAACAGCACCATTCTTCCGCACCAGTCCGCAAACACCAGCATCATCCCGCCCGTCAGTGCCGACATCACAATATGCGGCATCGTCCGGCGGAACCCCATCATTCTGGCAATGTGCGGCGCCATTAATCCGACAAAACTCAGCGGTCCAATCGTCAGGGTTGCCACAGCCGTCAGGCACGCCGCCAGCAGCAGCAGGGCCACGCGGGCTGGCGTCAGCGCCATTCCCACCGCGCGCGCGGTTTCGCCGCCGAGCGGCAGAATGGTCATCCAGCGGCGGCACAGCGGCACCATCGCCAGCAGCACGAGCATCGCGATCCCGGACCAGACCACCTGGCTGCCGGTGGCGTTGTAGGTTG
>OJTV01000223.1_pt1 | contig 10888 bp, 10 predicted proteins | sample 1599791 | NCBI WGS metagenome assembly OJTV01 (sample SAMN04436617, study PRJEB24849) | human gut metagenome | biome: human gut; feature: NICU; material: stool | host: Homo sapiens | place: USA: Saint Louis, MO | collected 2011-02-17 | reverse complement strand
TCATCGGGCATTATCTGAACATAAAACACTATCAGTAAGTTGGAGTCATTACCGGGGTGATCCGGTGTAAAAACGGTCGAACAAAGAAAATTCTGACCTTCAGCGTAAATTAAATCGGCGACAAACAGGCGGCCACGAACAACGTTCAGCATATATTGACGGTGTCCCGGCGTGCAAAGCTCGCCCTGATATTTTACCGCCTCGTCCCTGGCCAGCTCAACCTGTTGAATAACCAGCTCTGTTTTGTCTAAAGCCAGTTCAGCAAATGTGCGTAGCTGGGCGCTTGTTTCAGAAACGGCTCGTAGCTGGGCAAACCATAGCGCAAGCATCACCGGCAGCATAACTACCATGATGATCCCTACCACCCTGAGCATTTTGCGCCGCGCGCTACGATTCATTTCCCGCCCTATATCCCTGCATGTTGTACGCCTGTAGTAATGAAGGCCGGATGCTTTGTTAAACAGGTGATTACGTTGCATGAATCATGCGAAGTTAGCAACTGACTTTTAGTATTAAAAATCTTAAATTTCGTTATGCCGATAATATTTTCCCGTAAGTTAAACTGTAAGTATTCGTTCCGTTTCAATTAAGGAAAATAATTATCCAGCCCGTTAGGGCTGACGGGAAGATAACACAACAGACGATTGTTGATTAAGCCAAACGTCTGACAGCATGAAAAAAGTACAACTTCATCGGGACGTTTTATGCTATTTGCTCGGAGGCATTGTGTTCGTTGATTTATAAATAGTCAGCCTTCACCACAATATTTTCAGGATTGGGTGAGAATAACGTCCCTCTTATAAAAACCGAATTTGCGGTATCACCACCTGCCCGATGTGCGTTTCCGGCACGCTGTGTGCCCACCTCCTCGTGCGCCGAAGGCCGAACCAACCCGCGCAATCGCCTTTTCTGAAGAATAAAATCCTCTTTTTTGATCGCTCAGATACTGGCGAATAAATCAACAAATGTGATATAGTTCACACATATTTTGTAACGAGAAACACCGTTTCATTCAGTTCGTCTGTTTTGTAGAGGATGGGTTTTATGGCAACCATTACTACCAGCATGGTTCTCCTGCGCTGGCCTTTGTTGAGTGCGGTGCTGATGTTTTTAGCCAGCACGCTGAATATTCAGTTTCGTAAATCTGACTATGCGGGTCTTGCTGTTATCAGCACCCTGCTGGGGCTGGGTGCGGCCTGCTGGTTTGCAACGGGCCTGCTTGGCATTACCCTGCTGGATATCGCCGCCGTCTGGGAAAATATTAAAGTGGTGATGGTTGAGGCGATGAGCCACACGCCGCCAGACTGGCCGATGGTGATTACCTGATCCCTGACGGAATAAAAAAACCCAGACGATAGTCTGGGTTTTTTGTTTTCAGCACGCGGAAATCAGAACGGAATGTCGTCGTCGAAATCCATTGGCGGTTCGTTAGACGGCGCCGGAGCAGACTGCTGCTGCGGACGAGACTGCGCGCCGCCGCTGAACTGATTGCCGCCCTGCGGCTGCTGAGGCTGCCCCCAACCGCCCTGCTGCTGGCTCTGACCGCCGCCAGCCGGTGCGCCACCGCCCTGACGGCCACCCAGCATCTGCATGGTACCGCCCACGTTGACCACGACTTCCGTGGTGTACTTCTCAGCACCGGACTGATCGGTCCATTTGCGGGTACGCAGCTGGCCTTCGATATAGACCTGAGAACCTTTACGCAGATACTCACCGGCCACTTCGGCCAGTTTGCCAAACAGCACAACGCGGTGCCATTCGGTCTGCTCTTTCATCTCACCGGTCGCTTTATCACGCCAGGATTCGGAAGTAGCCAGCGTAATGTTGGCAACTGCGCCACCACTCGGCATGTAGCGTACTTCCGGGTCCTGGCCCAGATTACCGACGAGAATCACCTTGTTTACGCCTCTGCTGGCCATGTTCGTGTCTCCTGAATACGTTTCTTAATAGTGTAAACGCGCGAGTGTACCATTTCCATGCTGCACTTTGATAGTTGCGTAGCACGTTCCAGAGTTCTCTCGCAACTCCACATTGTTACACAGCCAATCAGAAAATGCATTCCAATACTGTATATTCAAACAGGTCAAATTGTGTCATAATTAGCCGTTTCTGACAGCCGTTTGTCCTTCAAACAAATCAGGCAATCCGTGTTCCAACCGGGAAAGGTGAATGGATAAGATCGAAGTTCGGGGCGCCCGCACCCACAATCTCAAGAATATCAACCTCATAATCCCTCGCGACAAACTCATTGTCGTGACCGGACTTTCGGGGTCTGGCAAATCCTCACTGGCTTTCGACACTTTGTATGCCGAAGGACAGCGTCGTTACGTTGAATCGCTCTCTGCGTACGCGCGTCAGTTCCTGTCGCTGATGGAAAAACCGGATGTCGACCACATTGAAGGGTTGTCCCCTGCTATCTCTATTGAGCAGAAGTCCACCTCGCATAACCCGCGTTCAACGGTCGGTACCATTACCGAAATTCATGACTACCTGCGTCTGCTGTATGCCCGCGTGGGCGAGCCGCGCTGCCCGGACCACGACGTCCCGCTGGCGGCCCAGACCGTCAGCCAGATGGTGGATAACGTGCTGTCGCAGCCGGAAGGCAAACGCCTGATGCTGCTGGCGCCGATCATTAAAGAGCGAAAAGGCGAACACACCAAAACGCTGGAAAACCTGGCAAGCCAGGGCTATATCCGCGCCCGTATCGACGGCGAGGTGTGCGACCTGTCCGATCCGCCAAAGCTGGAGCTGCAGAAGAAGCACACCATCGAGGTGGTGATTGACCGCTTTAAGGTGCGCGACGATCTCGCCACGCGCCTGGCGGAATCCTTTGAAACGGCGCTGGAACTTTCTGGCGGCACGGCCGTGGTCTCCGACATGGACGACCCAAAAGCGGAAGAGCTGCTCTTCTCCGCCAACTTCGCCTGCCCGATTTGCGGCTACAGCATGCGCGAGCTGGAACCGCGCCTGTTCTCATTCAACAACCCGGCGGGCGCGTGCCCGACCTGTGACGGCCTGGGCGTCCAGCAATATTTCGACCCGGACCGCGTGATTCAGAACCCGGAACTGTCGCTGGCGGGCGGCGCCATTCGCGGCTGGGACAAGCGTAACTTCTACTACTTCCAGATGCTGAAATCGCTGGCAGAGCACTATAAGTTCGACGTCGAAGCCCCGTGGGCGAGCCTGACCCCGAACGTGCACAAAGTGATCCTGTTCGGTTCCGGCAAAGAGAACATCGAGTTCAAGTATATGAACGATCGCGGCGATACCTCCGTGCGTCGCCACCCGTTCGAAGGGGTGCTGCACAACATGGAGCGCCGCTACAAAGAGACCGAATCCAGCGCGGTGCGCGAGGAGCTGGCAAAGTTCATCAGCAACCGCTCCTGCGCCACCTGTGAGGGCACGCGTCTGCGTCGCGAAGCGCGCCACGTGTTTGTGGAAAACACCGCGCTGCCGACCATCTCAGACATGAGCATCGGCCATGCGATGGACTTCTTCAACAACCTGAAGCTCTCCGGCCAGCGCGCGAAAATTGCCGAAAAAGTGCTGAAAGAGATCGGCGATCGCCTGAAGTTCCTGGTGAACGTCGGCCTGAACTACCTGACGCTTTCCCGCTCGGCAGAAACGCTCTCCGGCGGTGAAGCCCAGCGTATCCGTCTGGCCAGCCAGATTGGCGCGGGCTTAGTCGGCGTGATGTACGTGCTGGATGAGCCGTCCATCGGCCTGCACCAGCGCGACAACGAGCGCCTGCTCGGGACGCTGGTTCACCTGCGCAACCTCGGCAACACGGTAATTGTGGTCGAGCACGATGAAGATGCGATCCGCGCGGCTGACCACGTCATCGACATTGGCCCAGGCGCTGGCGTGCACGGCGGTCAGGTAGTCGCGGAAGGGACGCTGAAGGACATTATGGCGGTACCCGAATCGCTGACCGGCCAGTTCATGAGCGGCAAGCGCAAGATTGAAGTGCCGAAACAGCGCGTAGCGGCAGATCCGGAAAAAGTGCTTAAGCTGACCGGCGCGCGCGGCAACAACCTGAAAGACGTCACCCTGACGCTGCCGGTTGGCCTGTTTACCTGTATCACCGGCGTGTCCGGTTCCGGTAAATCGACGCTGATCAACGATACGCTGTTCCCGATTGCGCAGACGGCGCTGAACGGCGCGACGCTGGCCGAGCCTGCACCGTACCGCGACATCCAGGGGCTGGAGCATTTCGATAAAGTTATCGACATTGACCAGAGCCCGATTGGCCGTACCCCGCGCTCTAACCCGGCAACCTATACTGGCGTCTTCACGCCCGTACGTGAACTCTTTGCCGGCGTGCCGGAAGCGCGCTCCCGCGGCTATACGCCAGGACGTTTCAGCTTTAACGTGCGCGGTGGCCGCTGCGAAGCGTGCCAGGGCGACGGCGTGATCAAGGTTGAGATGCACTTCCTGCCGGATATCTACGTGCCGTGCGATCAGTGCAAAGGCAAACGCTATAACCGCGAAACGCTGGAGATTAAGTACAAAGGCAAGACCATCCACGAAGTGCTGGACATGACCATCGAAGAGGCGCGCGAGTTCTTTGACGCCGTCCCTGCGCTGGCGCGTAAGCTGCAGACGCTGATGGACGTAGGCCTGACCTACATTCGTCTGGGGCAGTCGGCAACCACGCTGTCCGGCGGTGAAGCGCAGCGCGTGAAGCTGGCGCGTGAGCTGTCAAAACGCGGCACAGGTCAGACGCTCTACATTCTGGACGAGCCGACTACGGGCCTGCACTTTGCCGACATCCAGCAGCTGCTCGAGGTTCTGCATCAGCTGCGCGATCAGGGCAACACTATCGTGGTCATCGAACATAACCTGGACGTGATTAAAACCGCGGACTGGATTGTCGATCTCGGCCCGGAAGGCGGCAGCGGCGGCGGTGAAATTCTCGTCTCCGGTACGCCAGAGACCGTTGCAGAGTGCGAAGCCTCGCACACCGCGCGCTTCCTTAAACCGTTGCTGTAATTGTCACACGGAGAGTTGCTGTCGGGTGGTTTCCGGCAGCAGCTCAACCGCCTGCTGATAGGACGCATCCACCAGGTAGTAGATCTGTGAGCCTGGAATCGATCCATCCAGAAAGACGGTGCTCCAGTGCGCCTTATTGAGGTGCTTGCTCGGCCTCACGTCATCATGCTGTTGACGTAGCAAATCCGCCAGTTCAGGGCTGGTTTTCAGCGACGCCGCCGGACGGCCTTCCACCTCTTTCACCATCGCAAACAGGACATCTCCCACTTTAATCTGCGTGGCTTTCCAGTCGCTATGAACGCTCTGCTCCGCGCCGGGCTTGCTCATGCAGTACTGAAGTATCTCCGAAATTGTCATCTTTATTCCCCTTGTAGCGTGGCGATAATTTTACGCGAACCACCGTGAATGCGATGCTCTCCCAGCCAGATCCCCTGCCACGTTCCCAACAGCAACCGCCCGTTGTGAACCGGCAGCATCAACGATACGCCCAGCAGGGAGGATTTAATATGCGAAGGCATATCGTCCGCCCCCTCATAGTCATGCTCGTAAGGCGCGTTGTCCGGGACGCTCTTCAGAAAATGGTGCTCCATGTCGGACCGGACGGTGGGATCGCAATTTTCATTAAGCGTGAGAGAGGCGGACGTGTGCTGAAGCAGCAGATGCAGCAAACCCGTTTTCACCCGCGACAGGTCGCGGAGTTGCCCGATGACTTCATCCGTCACCAGGTGAAATCCGCGTGGTTTAGCGCTTAAGGTCAGGGTCTGTTGATACCACATGTGCTGCTCCGTGATGAAAGATGAATCTTTCTAAGTGTGCAGCAAGAAGACGAAAGGTAAAACCCGCAGCAGCGAGATTTGATTAAAAAAGAGTCAAACCCGCTGCCATGTACTTAATACTCCGAATTGACGATCACCTCTTCGCCAAACTTTCCGGCCATCGGCAGCGGTCGATAGGTCGAGTTAGAGGCGCGCAACACCCTGATCCCTCTGGCTCCCACGTCATGCGCGGCGGTGATGTCGTTATCCGAATCGCCGTAGAATACTTTGATATTTTTCTTTTCCAGCCACTGGGTTTTGGTGTTTTGCCCTTCTTTGTCACCGGCAAAAATGACCGGATTCATGCTGGTTGCCGGGATCTGGAAATCATCCTGCAGCGTTTTAGAGACGGTTTCGGTTTTGGTCTGACTGCGGCCGGTAACAAAGTAGATGCTGTCACCGCGCTTCACGTGCATAGCAATAAGCGCACGGGCAACCTCTTTCGGGATGCTGAATTCGTCCCAGCCGTTATTCATTTTTTCCCAGAATTCCGGGTTCTTCAGATACGCTTCGCTGTCGGGTGAATACGTTTTCTTCCCGCGCCAGAAGCCGGGGCTTGAGAACAGCACTGTATCGTCAATGTCAAAACCCACGGCCATTGGTGGGCGGCCGATCAGGCTGTTTTCGATTTGGGCCACGGAAACCCAGTGAATGGGTGCCTGCTCGGCGAGAATGGCGGCGGTGGTGCCGGTGTAAAGCGGCGTCGGGGCAGAAGCTCGCGCGACGACGGCGCTATTAAGCGAGAACAATAAGCAGGCGGCGCTGAGCGCCAGTGTGATCTTGCGCATATTTTCCCCTGAATATTCAGTTTGTTATCGTTTTAATTTGAGTAGATGGTCAAAAAACTATCCGACCATAACCCCAGCGGGAGGTGAAGGGAAGGAGTTTTTGCTTATGAAGCTGAATAAAAAGAAGATGATCACAAAGCGCCGGGCAAGGTTTCTGTGCGGCCAGATGCCCTCACCCCAGCCCTCTCCCATAGGGAGAGGGAGAACACCCAGCCCGCAGGCCCGGTAAGCGAAGCGCCACCGGGCAAGGTTTTGTGCGGCCAGATGCCCTCACCCCGCCCCTCTCCTACAGGGAGAGGGGGAAGCGAATAGTAAGTACTTACATTACAGCAGCAAAGGCCTGCGCCACGCGATGAACGTTGCTGGCATTCAGCCCCGCCACGCACATACGGCCGCTGGCGATCAGGTAAACGCCGAACTCTTCGCGCAGGCGATCGACCTGCGCCGCGCTCAGTCCGGTATAGCTGAACATCCCGCGCTGCTTGAGCAGATAGTCGAAGTTATGTCCCGGCACGGCCTCTTTCAGCACGTTAACCAGCTCCTGACGCATGGACAGGATGCGCTTACGCATCGCTTCCACTTCGGCAAGCCAGGACGCTTTCAGCTGTTCGTCGCCGAGAACCGTCGCCACCACCTGCGCACCAAAGTTTGGCGGGCTGGAGTAAATACGGCGCACCGTCGCCTTCAGCTGGCCGAGCACGCGACCCGCCGCTTCGGCGTCTTCACAGACCACGGACAGACCGCCAACGCGTTCACCGTACAGGGAGAAGATTTTAGAGAAGGAGTTACTTACCAGCGCTGGCAGACCTGCGCTGGCCACGGCGCGGATGGCGTAAGCATCTTCTTCCATGCCCGCGCCAAAGCCCTGGTAGGCAATGTCGAGGAACGGAATCAGGTCGCGGGCCTTCAGTACCTCAATCACCGCATCCCACTGGGCGTTGGTGAGATCCGCCCCGGTCGGGTTATGGCAGCATGGATGCAGCAGCACAATGCTGCGCGCCGGCAGGGTGTTCAGTTTTTCCAGCAGTGCTTCGACGCGCACGCCGTTCGTTTCGCTGTCGAACCACGGATAGGTCGCCACGCTGAAACCTGCGCCCTCGAAGATCGCAACGTGGTTTTCCCACGTCGGGTCACTGACCCACACGCCTGAATCCGGGAAGTATTTTTTCAGGAAGTCTGCACCCACTTTCAGCGCACCCGAGCCGCCCAGCGTCTGGATGGTCGCCACGCGTTTTTGCGCGAGCACCGCGTGATCGGCACCGAATAACAGCGGAGCGATGGTGTTGCGGTAGGCGTTTAACCCTTCCATCGGCAGATAAAGAGAAGCACCGTGTGGAACAGCGTTCAGACGCGCTTCGGCTTCGGCAACGGCTTTTAACTGAGGAATGATACCATCCTCGTTGTAATACAGACCGATGCTGAGGTTCACTTTGTCGCTGCGAGGATCTTCTTTGAAACGCTCCATTAAGGAGAGGATAGGGTCGCCGGCATAGGCGTCAACTTTCTGAAACACGCGATGGTTCTCCGGAATTCGATGAGGCAGGGATTTCAACAATAAACCGGAAGTAGGAGAAGGTCGAGAGCGATATCAGGCCAGCCCCTGGATATATCGGCAAATTTGATCGATTCGCGCAGAGAGTGGACCCTGCACTCGCAAAAAGGGGATATTTCGCTGTGACAGCTCCGCTTCATACCACGCTTGCTGCCGATGACGAAACGCCTCATTCTGGCGGGTACCATCCTGCACAAAGGGAAATTCATCCCCGCAGAGTACGACCAGAGAATAGTCGCGTTCGGCTAACTCAATTAATGCCTGCGGCGCGCTGCCAAACTGATCGAGCGTGTAAAACAAGGTCGTTAAAGGTGACGTATCGCACACCAGATAGGGCGCTATACAGGATAATTCTTCTCGACGCACTTGCTCTCGGGCTATATGCAGCAAATCCTCCAGTTCAAGTACACCATTCATTGCTTCCCAGTGTTCACGACCATATTCTGCAACGTACGGGGCGTTTAGCGTCTGCGCCAGTGCCTTTGCTAGAGTGCTTTTGCCCGTCGATTCTCCACCTAATAAGCAGATACGAAAAACAAAGCTTCGGTACACCTCTGGGGACATCATCTTACGATAACGATGAACATCAGAACGTATGCGCGTTCCCGAAGGGGCATCAGGTCCCAGTGGACGCTGGAGACGAACGTGCGCAACCGGTCGTCCGAAACGTTGGCTCAACACAATAGCAAACCCGTCTCCATAGTCTTCGGCAGTAAATACCGCCTCTGGCTGACAATGCAAAATGTCCTCACATAGCGTTGCAACATAATGCCGGTGAAGATCGTCATCAGCGTCATTCGGTGGATGTGGCGCAAGGCCATATGAAGCCAACACTTGCGGCGAAAGCACGAGGTGGCGACATTGCGGGAAGCGCGTTGTTAACCAGTTAAGCCGCTTTTCAGGTTCGTAACCGCGTATTTCCGGCGACGAATAGCTGATGATACAGACCGTCTCGCACTGCTCAAGAGCCGCATTGATAAGCGCTTCATGCCCTGAATGCAAAGGTGCAAATTTGCCCACAACCAGGCCGCTGGCATAACGCTTCATTGCGCGCGGATCTCCTTACGCCACTGATACAGTCCATGCCATGCATTAAACCAAAATAGCAAATATAACCCGGCGGTCAGATGCAGGTCCCTCATCGCATACAGCGGTACCGCCAGCGTGTTAACGGCAATCCAGACGTACCAGTTTTCCAGACGTCGTCCCATCAGCATAAACTGAGCAAGAACGCTGAATGTCAAAATGATGGAATCCAGCCAGGGAGCCCAGGCATTCGTATAGAGATGCAATATCAGTCCATACACCGCCGCCACGCTCACGGCACAGGCCAGGAGCATCAAGAAATGCCCCGGTTTGGTACGACGAACAGGCAATACCTCTCCATGGTTGCCTTTAAGCCAGTGCAACCAGCCGGTTATGCTCGTAACAATGAAGAAGAATTGAAGCGTAACGTCAGCATAAAGCTGTACTGAATAAAAGACCCACGCGTAAAGTCCGCAGCCTATGATGCCAATCCACCACGTATGGATGTTATTTCTGGCGGCCAGCCAGACGGAGAGCGCATAGGCCAGACAAGCAGCGATTTCTGAAGGGGACATTATCCTTCCCTGGAATAAAATGTTAGTCGATGTACTTCATCGCCACCCTTGACGTCAGGCGCGTGATAAGTTCGTAAGCACTCACTTTCGTAATTTCAGCAATGCGTTCGACGGGCAGCCCCTCGCCCCACATCACGACATCGTCGCCGGGCTTATCCTGGGCTTCAGGCCCCAGATCGACACAAATCATGTCCATCGCCACGCGGCCAACAATCTTCACCTCGCGACCGTTGACCAGAACTGGCGTGCCCGAAGGCGCGGCGCGCGGATAGCCGTCACCATAACCCATCGCCACCACGCCGAGACGGGTATCACGCTCGCTGGTCCAGGTACCGCCGTAGCCCACAGGCTCACCCGCTTTATGGTCACGCACGGCAATCAGGTTAGAGACCAGCGACATGACCGGCTGGAAGCCAAAGTCCGGCCCCCAGGGTTTGTTCTCCAGCGGCGACACGCCGTAGAGAATAATGCCTGGTCGCGCCCAGTCGAAATGCGACTGCGGCCACAGCAGAATCCCGCCGGATGCCGCAATCGAGCGCATCCCCGGCTTGCCTTCGCAGAAGGTGTTAAAGATATCCAGCTGCCGCTCGGTCGCACCGCACTCGGGCTCATCGGCACGGGCGAAGTGGCTGACGATATTCACCGGCTGACGCACGTTTTTGCACCGGCATAAACGCTGATAAAACGCTTCCGCGCTTTCCGGACGCACGCCAAGACGGTGCATGCCCGTGTCGAGCTTCATCCAGACGTTCACCGGCTCGCTCAGTTCGGCGGTTTCGAGTGCGGTTAGCTGTTCTTCGTTATGTACCGCCGTGTGCAGATGCTGGTCAGCAATGGTCGGCAGATCGCTGGCTTCGAAAAAGCCTTCGAGGAGCAGTATGGGTTGAGTAATGCCGCCCGCGCGCAGGCGGAGGGCTTCTTCAAGACGGGCGACGCCAAAGGCGTCGGCATCGGAGAGCGTTCGCGCGGTCTCAAGAAGACCGTGTCCGTAAGCGTTCGCTTTCACGACTGCAACGAGCTTGCTGGCAGGCGCCAGTTCACGCAGACGTTGCAGGTTGTGTCGCAGAGCGCGGCGGTTAATAACAACAGTTGCCGCTTGCATTTGAATTCCTTAGAAATTACTCATCATCATATTGAGGA
>OJTV01000222.1_pt1 | contig 10898 bp, 10 predicted proteins | sample 1599791 | NCBI WGS metagenome assembly OJTV01 (sample SAMN04436617, study PRJEB24849) | human gut metagenome | biome: human gut; feature: NICU; material: stool | host: Homo sapiens | place: USA: Saint Louis, MO | collected 2011-02-17 | reverse complement strand
ATGTAAGCTTCAGCGATGCAGCTCACGCAATAACGGACTATATCGTTGGATATTACAGCGCACTAAGACCGCACGAATATAATGGTGGGTTACCGCCAAACGAATCAGAAAACCGATACTGGAAAAACTCTAACGCGGTGGCCAGTTTTTGTTGACCACTTCAGTGGGTGGTGGTGTTAAGAGCATGCGGTCTGCGTAAGAGAAAGGGGTGAGCATTTTACGCTGCTGTTGCTGCCGGATGCGGCTCGCGCCTTATCCGGCCTATAAATGAGCGTGAAACGCAGGCCTACAAATGAGTGTGAAATGTAGGCCTGATAAGCGAAGCGCCATCAGGAATAAGTGCCAGGTATTACACGCGGAAGTAGCGTGGTGGAATCAACGCGGAAAAGGCGTCGAACTTCTTCACCATCTTTTTCCAGAACAACATAACAACAATCCTCGATTTGAAACATCGGCGCTATTTTAGTCAGCGCCGACAAATCGTAAAGCCTGTCGCCTTGTTCCGTTTCTGGGGTAGTATAAATCTTTTTGGTCACTGTGTCGTCAAATACGATTGCCGCGAATTTGACGGGGTTGACAATGGCTTACGCCATAAACCAGTAATAAAAGAGACCGACTTTCAGGCCAAGGATCACAATGTAGGCACAGCAGTATTTCATGGTGCCAGACATGATCTGATTGGCCTGACCGTCCATTTTGGTGGCAGAAACCGCGATGGCGATGCTTTGCGGCGAAATCATTTTGCCCCCCGTAGCGCCAGAGGTATTGGCCGCCGCCAGCCAGTTGGGATCGATATGTAACTTGCTGGCAGCTATGGTTTGCAGCTTGCCAAACAGAATGTTCGAGTTGGTATCGCTGCCGGTAACGAACGTGCCCAGCGCGCCAATCACCGGGGCGAGGAAGACGTACGAGCTGCCGGTCAGATCGACAATCGACTGCGCCAGTGTGGAGATAATCCCGCTGAGATCCATCACCGTGGCCAGCGCGACGATCGCCATAATTGCCACGATAGAGTTTTTAAGCTGGAAAATCGTTTTGATAAATACTTCCAGCATCCCGCGTGCGGACGCTCCCTGAATAAAACCGCCGATAATGGTCGCAAAGATAATCAGCATCCCTGGTGTGGTCACCCATTCAACTTTCAGTGCCATCGTTTTGCCGTCAGCCAACGTGAAATGCAGCACCGAAGCCAGTTGGGATGCCGCGCCTTTTATTGTCGGGAACAGCGGCGAACACAGCAGGATAAACACAAAAATAAACAGATAGATAGAGCCCACGCGGAACAACACTTTTGCCGAGCGCGGCGTGGTTTCGCGGGTATGGCTGACCTCAATGCGCCACTCTGGATCGGTTTTCCCTTTGCGCAGGCGACTGACCATCGCCACGGCAAACAGGCTGACCAGGCTACCGGCAAAAGCGGGTAATTCCGCGCCAAGATGGATGGCGACAAAATATTGCGGAATCAGCGTGGAAATGCCGCAAATCAACGTGATCAGAAATACGCCGCGAATGGCTTTCAGGCCACCGCCAATAATGCAGACAATCACAAACGGCAGCAGGATATTAAACAACGCGAGCTGCAAAATAATGGTTCCGCCTAAGGTATAAACCGGCAGATTAACCTGTTCAGCCAGAATAGAAACCGGGATCCCGACCGCGCCGAATGCGGTCGGAACGGTATTTGCCACGAGAGAGGCAATCGCCGCCTTCAACGGGTTGAATCCCAGCGCAATGAGAATGCCGATCGGAATAGCGACCGCCGTGCCATAGCCCGCTGCGGCTTCAAGAAATCCACCAAAACACCATGAAATCAGCAGCACCTGAATACGCTTATCTTCGCTAATGCTGGCGAGAATATCGCGCAAAATATCCAGCGCTTTGGTCGCCTGCATGACGTTATAACTGAAAATAGCGCCGAGGATCACAATCACAATCGGCCATAGTCCCTTCAGTGCGCCATACCCTATCGCGGCTTTCAGATTTTGTACGGGCATTTCCCAGAATATTGCCGATAGTGCAGCGGTGAATACCAAAGAGATCAGTACGGAATAATGGATGGGCATTTTTAATTTCAGTATTAAAAATACCATCAGCAGCAAAGGAGAGAGTGCCAGAGCAAACATTAAATATTCGTGCATTACAATTCCCGATTTACTTTTTTAGACTGAACTATATTTAGGGGGAAGGAAGCTACCTGAATAATAAAATAAAAAATGCTAACTGAACCGCTTCAGTGAAATAAAGTTATAAAGGTTAATAATTGTATAAATAATGTTATTTTTTTATTAAATATGAATAACCACTAAATATTACAACACCCATTAGAGTTAATCATTAATAGGTATGGGATGATCTTTGCAATAAATAAAATAAGTGTTTTGGCATCCCCTCAAAGGGCGAGGTATGAATTATATGGCGGTGGTAATTTCATTAAAAAATGTGAGCGGTACCGAAAGAAATAAAATGGGGTATTGCATGTGGATATTGATTGAGGGAATATTCCGTTTTGTCGTACAAATGAACTTATGGCCATTTTCACTGGCCCTGATATAAGGAGCGGAGAGCCGCCCTCCATGAAACATACTGATAATAAGACCTTTTTGACAACTCTTACCCAATTGGTTGGCCCTGCTCATATCCTCACCGAACCGTCAAAAACTGCGCGTTACCGTAAGGGTTTTCGCTCGGGTCAGGGTGATGCTCTGGCGGTGGTTATCCCCGGCTCTTTGCTTGAACTCTGGAAAGTCCTTAGCGCCTGCGTTGAGGCCGATAAAATAATCCTGATGCAGGCGTCGAACACTGGCCTGACTGAGGGTTCGACGCCCAATGGTAATGATTACGACCGCGAGATCGTCATTATCAGCACGCTGCGGCTGGACAGTCTGCATGTGCTGGATGAGGGTAAGCAGGTGCTGGCTTATCCGGGCACCACGCTGTATTCGCTGGAAAAGGCGCTGAAGCCGTTTGGCCGTGAGCCGCATTCGGTGATTGGCTCTTCGTGCATCGGCGCGTCGGTTATCGGCGGTATCTGTAATAACTCCGGCGGTTCTCTGGTCCAGCGTGGCCCGGCTTATACCGAGATGTCGCTGTTTGCCCGTATTGATGAACAGGGACGCTTGCAGCTGGTCAATCACCTCGGCATTGAGCTAGGTCAGACGCCAGAGCAAATCCTTGCCCGGCTGGATAACAATGCGATTGAAGCCGTGCTCGTCAACCATGACGGGCGTCACGCGCACGATCACGACTATGTTAGCCGCGTGCGGGACATCAATGCCGACACGCCAGCACGTTACAACGCTGACCCGGATCGCCTGTTTGAATCCTCTGGCTGTGCGGGCAAGTTAGCGGTGTTTGCCGTACGTCTGGATACCTTTGAAGCCGAGAAGAACCAGCAGGTCTTTTATATCGGTACCAATCAGACTGATGTCCTGACTGAGATTCGCCGCCACATCCTGGCGAATTTTACAAACCTGCCGGTTGCTGGGGAGTATATGCACCGCGATATCTATGATATTGCAGAGAAATACAGCAAAGATACCTTCCTGATGATCGACAAACTTGGCACGGACAAAATGCCGTTCTTCTTCAACCTGAAGGGGCGTACCGAGGCCATACTTGAGAAGGTGAAGATCTTTCGCCCGCACTTTACCGACCGCGCGATGCAGGCTTTTAGCCATCTGTTCCCGAGCCATCTCCCGGCGCGGATGAAGACCTGGCGCGATAACTATGAACACCATCTGATGTTGAAAATGTCCGGCGAGGGTGTGGCCGAAGCCCAGGCATGGTTAACGGACTATTTTAAATCGGCCGAGGGCGCGTTCTTTACCTGTACCGCGGAAGAGGGCAGTAAGGCGTTTCTGCATCGTTTTGCCGCCGCGGGTGCTGCCATTCGTTATCAGGCCGTTCATTCTGACGAGGTTGAGGATATTCTCGCGCTGGATATTGCATTACGCCGCAATGATACCGAATGGTATGAAAATTTACCGGCGGAAATTGACAGTCAGTTGGTGCATAAACTCTATTACGGCCATTTTATGTGCCATGTATTCCATCAGGATTATATCGTTAAAAAAGGCGTAGATGCCCACGCGTTAAAAGAACAGATGCTGGAATTACTGCGCCAACGCGGAGCGCAATATCCGGCGGAACACAATGTCGGCCATCTGTATAAAGCGCCGGAAAATTTGGCACGTTTTTATCAGGAAAATGATCCGACCAACACTATGAACCCAGGTATTGGTAAAACCAGCAAACATAAAAACTGGGCATGAAATACGAATGAACATTTGTTTGATATCGCGATATCAAGCGCAATAAACAGAAATGAAGCAATGGAGTAGTTATTGTGAATGTAAATTTCTTTGTCACCTGTATTGGTGACGCACTGAAATCACGGATGGCACGAGACTCCGTATTGCTGCTGGAAAAACTGGGTTGTCGCGTTAATTTCCCCGAGAAGCAAGGGTGTTGCGGTCAGCCAGCCATCAACAGCGGTTACATCAAAGAGGCGATCCCCGGGATGAAAAACCTGATCGCCGCGCTGGAAGACAACGACGATCCGATTATCTCCCCGGCGGGCTCCTGCACCTACGCGGTTAAAAGCTACCCGACGTATCTGGCCGATGAACCGGAATGGGCGCTGCGTGCTGAGAAAGTTTCCGCGCGTATGCAGGATCTCACCTCCTTTATCGTCAACAAACTGGGTGTGGTGGACGTTGGTGCCAGCCTGCAGGGCCGCGCTGTGTATCATCCTTCCTGTAGCCTGACCCGCAAACTGGGAGTGAAGGAAGAGCCGCTTACGCTGCTGAAAAACGTGCGCGGACTGGAGCTGTTGACGTTTGCCGATCAGGATACCTGTTGCGGCTTTGGCGGGACGTTCTCGGTCAAGATGGCCGAGATATCCGGTGAGATGGTGAAAGAGAAAGTATTACATCTGATGGACGCAAAGCCGGAATTTTTGATTGGCGCAGACGTTAGCTGCCTGCTGAACATTGGCGGTCGACTGCAACGGGAAGGCCAGCCGGTCAAAGTGATGCATATTGCTGAAGTGCTGATGAGCCGCTGAGGGGAAAGAGATGTCGATAAAAACCAGCGATGTAGAATTTAAACTGCGTATTCGTCAGCAGATAGAAGATCCGATTATGCGCAAAGCCGTGGCTAATGCGCAGGAGCGTATCGGCGCGAATCGGCAAAAAATGGTCGATGAGTTAGGCCACTGGGAAGAATGGCGCGATCGTGCCAGCCAGATCCGCGATCACGTTCTGAGCAACCTCGACGCTTACCTGTACCAACTCTCCGAGAAAGTGACGGAAAACGGCGGACACGTCTATTTCGCCAAAACCAAAGAAGATGCCACTCGCTACATTTTGCAGGTCGCGCAGAGTAAAAATGCGCAGAAGGTGGTGAAGTCCAAGTCGATGGTGACCGAAGAAATCGGCGTCAACCATGTGTTGCAGGATGCCGGAATCCAGGTGATCGAAACCGATCTCGGGGAATATATCCTGCAGTTGGATCAGGATCCGCCTTCGCACGTCGTGGTTCCGGCGATTCATAAAGATCGCTATCAGATCCGCCGCGTGCTGAACGAACGTCTGGGGTATGACGGCCCGGAAACCCCGGAAGCCATGACCTTGTTCATTCGTCAGAAGATCCGTGAGGATTTCCTCAGTGCCGAAATCGGTATTACCGGCTGTAACTTTGCCGTGGCGGAAACCGGCTCGGTGTGTCTGGTAACCAACGAAGGCAACGCGCGCATGTGCACCACGCTGCCGAAAACGCACATTGCGGTGATGGGCATGGAGCGTATCGCGCCGACCTTTGCCGAGGTGGATGTGCTGATCACCATGCTGGCGCGCAGCGCCGTGGGTGCACGTCTGACGGGCTACAACACCTGGCTGACCGGCCCGCGCGAGGCGGATAACGTTGACGGACCGGAAGAGTTCCATCTGGTGATTGTCGATAACGGTCGCTCGCAGGTGCTGGGCTCAGAGTTTCGCGATGTGCTGCGCTGCATCCGCTGCGGAGCCTGTATGAACACCTGTCCGGCGTACCGCCACATCGGCGGACACGGCTATGGCTCTATCTATCCTGGACCTATCGGCGCGGTGATTTCTCCGCTGCTCGGCGGCTATAAAGATTTTAAGGATCTGCCGTACGCCTGTTCTTTATGCACGGCCTGTGACAGCGTCTGCCCGGTGCGCATTCCGTTGTCGAAACTGATCCTGCGTCATCGCCGGGTGATGGCCGAGGAGGGCATTACGCCGAAAGCCGAGCGACGGGCGATCAGGATGTTCGCTTATGCCAATAGCCATCCGGGGCTGTGGAAAGTCGGGATGATGGCGGGCGCGCATGCGGCGAGCTGGTTTATCAATGGCGGCAAAACCCCGCTCAAGGTTGGCGCGATTGGTGACTGGATGGAGGCGCGCGATCTGCCTGATGCTGACGGCGAGAGCTTCCGCAGCTGGTTTAAGAAACATCAGGCGCAGGAGAAAAAGAATGGATAACCGTACCGCGTTTTTAAACACCATCGCCCAGGCGCTGGGTCGCCCGCTGCGTTTCGAACCGCAAGCAGATGCCGCGCCGGTTAACAACTATGCCAACGAGCGCCTGACCGAACTTAGCCCGCAGCAGCGCTGCGATGCGTTTATCCAGTTTGCCAGCGAAGTGATGCTGGCCCGCTGCGAACTGACCAGCGAGGACCAGGCCGCAGACGCGGCGCTGCGCCTGTGCGAAGAATTGGGTCAGCAGCCGGTGGTGCTGAGCGGCGACAGCCGGCTGGTGGAGCTGGGTATCACCGAACGCTTGCAGCAGGAATGCAACGCCGTGGTTTGGGACCCAGCGCGAGGTAGCGAAAATATTACCCAGGCAGAACAGGCGAAAGTCAGCGTGGTGTATGCCGAATATGGCCTGACGGAGTCCGGCGGCGTGGTGCTGTTTTCCGCACCGGAGCGCGGGCGTTCCCTGAGCCTGTTGCCAGAGTCCTCGATTTTCGTGCTGCGTAAAAGCTCCATTCTGCCGCGCGTGGCGCAGCTGGCAGAAAAACTGCATCAGAAAGCACAGGCCGGTGAGCGTATGCCATCGTGCATTAATATCATCAGTGGACCCAGCTCGACGGCGGATATTGAACTTATCAAGGTGGTTGGGGTACATGGCCCGGTGAAGGCGGTGTATCTGATTATTGAGGATTGTTGAGACAGGATGGAAAACCGCTCTGGCGCTGTGGGCCAGAGCGGTATTAACGTTATGCAATCATGCTGATGATCAACACGATAATCAGGCCAACCACGGAGTTCACCAGCTCCAGCAGACCCCAGGTTTTCAGCGTATCCTTCACCGACAGGTCAAAGTAGCCTTTGAACAGCCAGAATGAAGCATCGTTAATATGGGTCAGGGTGTTGGAGCCCGCCGCCGTTGCCAGTACCAGCAACACCGGGTCGACGCCGACCAGTTGACCGGTTGCCGGGTCGAGGATCGCTGCGCTAATAATCCCCGCCGCCGTCATGGCGGAGACCACGCCCTGACCCGTTGCCAGACGAATCAGCACGGTTATCAACCACGCCATGATGTAGGGAGAAATATTACCGTGCGACATCAGCATGCCGATGGTATCGCCGATGCCGGTAACCGGTGCGACTGTTACCGGCCTTGTGTCGTCTAACCATTCATCAAAACGGCCCATTCAGTGCCTCACTGACGGGGTTAATTTGCGTATGTGAGCACTGTATGGAGATTGTGAATTGCAGAGGCACTAATTATTTTCAGTTTCCAACTTGTCAACTCTGCGGGAGTGCGATATTATGTTTCCAAGATGGAAACACAAGGAGAGCGAAGGATGCACGTTGTATCGAGAGCACCTTTCGATACAGCCACCAGGCAATTCCCCAATCAGGCAGCGGCACTAGACGACGTATACCGGACTTTGAAGAGAGAGAACTACACTTCACCGGACGAAATGAAAAAACGATTTGCCTCGCTGGACAGAATGAAATATCGGGAGAAGTGGTGGGTGATCGATGTTGGCGGTGGGAATTTAAGGGTGATGTTTTTTGCTGATTTTGAACGTGGGAAAATCTTTATAAAGCACATAACCACACACGCCGAATACGACAAGCTGACAGATTTTTACCGGAGAACTAAAGAATGATGTACACCGATGCTATCCAGGCGGCAAACAGCCTGGTTAGCATTGTCCCCCTCCTGGGGGGCAATGCCTCTCGCAAGGACTATGAAGACGCGCTGACGCTGGTTGAATACCTGGTTGAACACGAGCCAGATCATCCGCTGGTGGACATGCTGGTTGCGAAAATTACCCAGTATGAAGATGAGGCGGAAGAGTTCGCAGAGTTCAACGACCGTATTGCAGCGTTACCAAGTGGCGTGGCCCTGCTGCGTGTCCTGATGGACCAGCACAAACTGACTCAGAGTGATTTTGAGGAAGAGATTGGTAAGAAATCGCTGGTGAGCCGCATCCTTAACGGGACTCGCTCACTAACACTAGATCACATGAAAGCACTTGCGCGGCGCTTCAACATTCCGCCCAGCTCATTCATGGACGCGTAAAACAGCCCCCTGACCGAAAGGTTGGGGGCTTTTGTATTAACCCCTGCCTTTGTTTTTCACGTAGTCCAGGAAGCGTTTCTCGGCATCCTGACGTGATACACCAGTCATTACCATCGCATCAATAAACGCCTGGCGTTCCACCTTGAAACGGTCGGCGAGCTGCTGCAGCAGCACCTTGTTTTTATCCTGCTCGGCTTTAAGCTTTTGCTGACTTTCTTCTGCCTTTGCCCGTTGTTTTTGCGTCATTTTCCGGGCTTTTAACAGTTTATCGCTGAGGGTGCGTAGCTTTGTACTGTCTCGCGCAATCTGATTACCCAGCGCTTTCTGGCGGCGCTGGTATTTATCCCACTCCTGACGCATCGCCCCCTGGTTAGTCTGTGAGTTACGGTTCTTGTTGAATCTTTTCCGGTCTTCCTCAGTGAAATGCTTAGTAGTACGTCGTTTGTCGTCACCGAACCCTACACGTTTAGCGGCCTGCAGCATGGCCTGACCGATCCGCAATTACCAGCTTGCCGACTGGAGTCGGGTCATTGCGTGGATCACGTGCTTACAGGCGATCCCTTTGAGATTAGGGTTACGGATTTTGGGGAAGGCATATTCTTTTGGCGGTGCCATGGCAAAGTTACCGGCGGTCGCGATGTAGCGATACCAGTATTGATGACGACCACAATCACAATCGAAGGATACGCGACCGGCACACAGCTTTTTCGTCACTTTTACCGCGCTAGTCTCATCCCCCAGCTCATCAATCAGTGAATCCCATTCCTCAAAGCGCACTTTTACGCAGTGATGCTGGTCTTCGGAGCGATCTGAAGCCTCCACGCTGACTGTGACGACGTTATGTTTCAATGATGAAGGCACGGCGCGCTTAATGCCGGAACCGTCGTCTACGGCGTTGTTAGCACGTTTAACGTCGATCGCCTCACTTCCGGCTATGAGCTGGGCATAGGTGATCCCGGCTATGCCTGAATTGAACGTCTGTCGAATATCCTTGCGGCGACCTTCAAATGCCTTTAGATCTTCGACGGTGAAGAACGTACCGCCTTTTTTCTTCTTGCCCAGCGAGATGATATCTTCGGCTGTTTTGTTCTTCAGTGAAAACGGCGTCAGAGTGCGGCGAGCAGCGCGGCGCTTGCTTCGCTTATCCTTCTCAATCTGGTTGAATAGGCGTTCGAACTCGCGCGCGCTTAGGCCTTCTGTCTGGTATCGCCCGTTACTGGCGCGGGGAAAATCAGCCACTGATTAACTCCACTATTCCCGACGCATAGTCTCGCATCCGGTCACGTATCCAGGCCACCGGCGGCACGGTTAACGTTGTGCCAACCGGCATGGCTTCAGTTTCAGATTCATGCCCCACCAGCAGGCGGAATACCCAACGTAATTCTTCATTGCCGTAACAGCGAAACGCCGACAAATCAGAACGGTAAACCTCATCTGGCTTGATGGTGTAAGAGATGTTGTCGGCGCTGTAGCTGGTGGCCCGTGCAATGACTTCCTGATGAAACAATGCCAGCAGGATAGGATCGTCAATTGTGCGGTCATCCAGGCGGTTGTAACTCATAGAATGACCTCGTTATCACTGATCCGCTGCCCGGTTAGCGATGGCGGAACTGCGCTTGCGCTGGTCACTTCCTGATGCTTAATGAGGTTCCCGAAAACGCGTAATAGCGGGTGCTGCTCGCGTTCTTCGCTGCCGCCGGTCATGGCTTTGATGTACGCAGCTGAGGTGACAGGATGGTATACCGTGGCAAAACAGCACATGATCGTGAGCAGATGCTCAGGTCGAATATCCTGCCAGTTGATGTGATACACCTCGTCACCGGCGGCGTTGTAATCAATGTCCACGATAGAAGACGGGATCTCATATGCGCCGGGGTTTTTCTCAGGAAGAGAAATGGCTTTCTGGAGGCGCAATTCGTTGTAGCGCTCGATGCCGACGAGAGCGGCTGCGCGCGAGTCTGTATGTCGCGTCTTCAGTGAAACATGGTGAGCGCCGCTTTCACTAGCAATGGTCCCACTGGTTTCATCCACCAGCACCTTAAAGTCAGCTTTAAGCAGCTTCTCGATGGCGGGGATCACCTTTACTCGTTGTTGTTTTAATGAGTTGGGGAGTGATTTCGGGATGCTCATTATCAGGTTGTTGTCATCGTCATAGATGGCAGTGACATAGAGCGGGTTTGATGTTGAGAGACTGAAAACAGCTATTTTTTGACTCAATTTTCTATCCTCCAGAAAGCAAAAAGGCCGCGATTGCGGCCCCTTACTGGCTATTGATGTTCCCAACCGCGGGTAATGACTCCAACTTACTGATAGTGTTTTATGTTCAGATAATGCCCGAT
>OJTV01000217.1_pt1 | contig 11039 bp, 25 predicted proteins | sample 1599791 | NCBI WGS metagenome assembly OJTV01 (sample SAMN04436617, study PRJEB24849) | human gut metagenome | biome: human gut; feature: NICU; material: stool | host: Homo sapiens | place: USA: Saint Louis, MO | collected 2011-02-17 | reverse complement strand
AATGTATTTTTAATATTATCTAAGTTTCTTACATCTAAAGTTAATTTAAGATTTTCACATTTTCCCATATTGCACTTCCTTTCAAACTATATATTTTTATAAAGTTTATAGCTTTCAACTAAAGATACTGTTCCAATAATAGAACTGATTATTCCTAAAACTAATACCATGATTGTCCTCCTGAATTTTAAATAAATATTGGTTTTAAATTTTAAAACTTCATTTTACAGAAAAAATTTTTATTACTGAGGGCTGTTAACTAGAGATTTTTTTATTTTTTTAAGTCTATTAAGTAGGGGGGGATATTAAACTTTGAAGTACCTTTATATATTTAGGTTTATCCTCAACTAAATCATGGTGATATCTACATAGAGTTATTAAATTGCTATCCTCAAATGCTAGATCTGGATTATCTTTTATTTTAATAATGTGATGTACTTGAACATTGATAGCATTGAATAACTTCATATCACTAAGCATGTCCATGTTATGCTTGCACATCTGACATAACCCTAAGTCTCTAACCTTTATATCGTTAGCTTTTCTTTTCCATCTTCCAGTACTTCTTATATCCTTAGTACCTTTCAACTTCTCTTTATATCTATCTCTATTTCTTTTCATGTTAGCTTTTTTCTTATCACATACATAAGTAGCTTCATGTATTCTCCCACAACTACTACAACTAACCAATCTTCCCACTACAATTTCTCTCCACAGAATGGACAATACTTTATATCAAACCAACCACAACCATTATCCCTCTTCAATAAAACAATACCTGGTTCTTCACCTTCTACTAAGTAAAGAAAAGCTTCATCTGGTTGTTCAAACTTATTTGGTGATTTGTTTATTTTAAAGTCCTTACCAAAAGGTTTCCTGCAAAAGTCACATGACATTAGTATCACCTCTACTCGATTATTTAAAGCCTATTTGCTATCTTCTGTATTTTTACAAATGAGATTAAATACCTTCCCATAACAGCCTCGCACTCTTTTTCTACGTCCTCGCCATTCTTTTCTCTCTCTTCTAATGCTACTAACTCATCTATAATATCCGCTGTATTTCTAAATGCATCCCTTAATTCTATAAGACTTTTTTCTGAACTCATAATAATCCACTCCTCTACTCAATAATCTTGCTCTCTACTTCCTTCTTCTTAAGCTTAAGCTCTTTGTTCTTTTGCTCTACTGCATGTGGATTCTCTTTCCACTGTGCTTTCTTCTTATTACCTAACCAATACTTTTGTGCTCCCAGATCTGGTTTACAGTACTTCTTAACTTTACTTATCTTAACATCTTCTTTAATAAGCACTGTTCCATTCTCTCCTTCAACCTCTTCTTTAACCTTAGTAACAACCTCTTCTGTATAGTGATAGCCATTACAAAGTTTAAATAAAGATTGTTCAACCTGTTGGTTTTTATTGTCCTTAGCTTCAGCTATTGTTTCCTTTAGTTGCGAACATTCGGCCTTATACTTCTTCCAAGTCGTAAGTCCAATTTCTAATTTTTCTGCTATTTCTTTATCAGTCGAACCCTCTTCAACCATTGATTTTACTAAGCTTAAGCTACCTAGTATTTTTTCTTCTACCGACTTCAATAATCTCACCTCCTGTCCAACATCCGACCTTTTGCTTTTTTCGAGGTCGGATAATAAAAAACGCTTTAAATAGGTAAAAAGCAAATAAAGTATTAAAATCACTTCTAAGCAAGTAATCCCAACACTTTAAACCTAATTCATTTAAAACACCTAAATAGGTAATAACTGTATAGATTACTCATACTATTTTTCAAGGCTTATATTAAGTAGATATTTTTTTAATACTTAAAGAATAGACATAGTGTATTTTTTTACCTATCCAAAGTACAAAAAAAAATTAGAGTTTATCGTCAGCTATAATTGCTGCTCCCTCTCTAACTTCATCACTTAATCCTAAATATACTTTTGTAGTTTCTATACTTTTATGTCCCAAAGCAATTCTTACATACTCTAAATTCCTTGTTGCTTCAAATAATCTTGTAGCATATGTTTTTCTTAAACTATGCCCACTAATATTTTTTAAACCTAAACTTTTCCCTACTTGAGATAATATATTGCTATAAGCTTTTGCTGACAAATGATCTCCACCTTTATTAGATTCAAATGCATAAGAGCTTTTAGCTTTATTCTTACAATACTCTTTTAATAATTTTCTTAGCTTAGGTTTTATATGTGCTTCCCTCTTTTTAGGTGCTTTCCTATTACTTTTAGGATTATCTTTAATATATTTCTTCCATGCTTTATATTGTTTTTGCTCCTGGATAATAAACTTATCATCTTCAAGAGACTCTTTTATTTCTCCAATTGTAAGATTTACTAAGTCCTGCATACGATATCCCGTCGCTATAGCTAAGTAGAACAACATTAAATTTCTTTCAGCATACTTAGGACTAAATTCTTCTAGCCTGTATTTGAACTGTTCATACTTACGTTCTGGAATAGGATTAGAAGGCACTTTTTCTCCTCTATTATCCATTATCTCACCTGTCTAAGAGCTCCATTTTTTCTCTTATACACTCTATTGCTCATAAGTTCCTTTATTTCACTTTCACTTAACTCATCCTTTTTTCTCAACTTGTCCAATTTCTTTAGCTCCTTAGGTTGAGTTTCTTTAATTATATCTTTTATTCGCATTTAATCACCTCTCAATCTCTAAAAATAAAAAAGAACCTTAGTAAAAACTAAAGTTCTTTTTTAATGTAATCCGTATAGTTCAGAGGTTATTTATGCCTTTTTTTCCTATACCCATATACTACCATCAATTTTCATTTATGTCCTCTGATTATTTTCATTTTATTTTTATTATTTTTTCTTTTTTATTCTATTTGATGTTTAACAGAGTTTATATTTTTATTTACTTGCTCTATATTTGCTTCAATTCTACTGTTATCCTCTCTTATTCTATCTTTTATTATTTGATTCATATCTGAAACCATACTATCTGCTTTTGATAAATTTTTATGATTGTCTAAACGCTTATCTAAATATCTAGTAATATATAAATTTTGATATAATTTTGATTCATCATTAAACTGATTAGATTCATATTCACTAATTATATACCCTAATACTTCTTCCATAACATCTTGACTAGTATTATTTTTTAAATCATGTAAACTAACAAGCTTTTCGACTGTATCTATTTTATCACTTGAAGATTCAGCTTGATTTGCTATTTCACCAGCTTTATTAGCATAATCTAAGACAACATCTTTAGTAATCTCTTTCATATTTAAAGTTATTAGTTTTTCACCATTCGTTATTTTATCTAAATTAGCTTTATAAGCATTATTAACATCATCAGGTGTCTTAATTTCTTCTAAATTTAAAGTTTTTTCATTCTCATCATTTGCTTGCTGCTCTACTGGTGTAGATTCATTTGATTTATTATCTATATTTTCCCCTTCATTACATCCAATAAAAGCTATACTACTAATTAATAAAATCCCTATAAAAATTCTTTTCATATATTTACCTCCAAACTAGACTAAAAATATTATACTATAATTTTTTACCTCTTTATGTTAAATTTATAAAAATAAAGAAGTCTATAAAATTATAGACTTCTTTTACTTAAAATTTATTAATACCCTAATGCAATAACAAACTTTTTCAATGCTTTATTTCTTTCTCTATAAAAAGTTCCTTCACTAATCATTAATTCCTTTAATATCTGATCTCTACACTTCATATCTCTAAAATACCATTCTTCAACTAATTGCTTTTGTAATGGATTCAAAAACATTAAAACACCTGTTATTATTTCAACTTTTCTTTTTATCTCTTCATCCCTTACAACTATCCCCTCTATATATGAACCAGGAGAAGATAATTTTGTATATACCTTTGTCCAATCTGTAGCACTTCCTAGCCCTGGTAACTCCGTATTTATTAACCATAATGGATAATTTTCTAAATCCTCTTCTACAAGTTTTTTAACTTCTTTCCATATTTTACTCATACTTTACTTCTCCCTTACCCTATTTTCTTCTCTTGCTCCTGGAATACCAATATATCTAACTCCTGACTTAATCTTAAAGCCTCTTCACTTTCTATACCATATTCCTCTATAGCCTTATACATCTTTTCTCTTAACTCTTCCATAAAGATTCTCCCCCATTTTAAAATAAAAGTTTTAATAATAGACTCCAAAACATAAGATCTAAAACTATAAACAATAGGCAACCTTTATTATTCTCAACCATTATCTATACCTCACATTCCTATATCTATTTTTTATTCTTCCTTCCATCCTAAAGTTATTTGCATCTCTTATCCCTTGTTTTATCTCTTCTTCTTTCTTTTTCTTAAGTTCTATATCTTTCTTATATCTAAAAAGGAATTCTTCTTTACTCATTTTATGCATTTTTCAATCCCCACCCTAATATACTTAAATATAACCTTTAATAATTAAGTTAAGTTCATATGAGAATACAAGCTGCAACTAAGTATTCTCATATGACTCCTTTTTAACCAACTTCTTTAAGTAGCTTGTCTATAATATAGACTTGTCCTTTTCCTGTAACCTTAGTAGTTTTGTAAGTAAATACTCCCTTATAAGTTTCCTTAGCACCTTCTACTATTTCAAAATAACCACAATCTATATATCTTTGTTTAGGATCATACTTAGAACTCTCTTTAATTAGTCCCCATTCTCTTAGCTTAGCCCACAATCTATTTTGACCTATTTTTATACCATTTTTAGATGCTATTTGAGCTACTTCTGCAACCTTTAAAGAGTTCTTGCTAATTGCTATTTGATTTATAAATTTATTCTTTTCTTCAAGTTCCTTTTGGATTTTTTCATTTTGCTTCCTAAGATCTAAAACCATAGCTTGTTTAACTTCCTCTGAGAATGAAGGAAAATAATTCTTTATAAACTCTTCTTCATTCCTAACAGCTCCACCAGTTAATCTAATTTGCTTTAGAATTTTCTTAACTTCTTTTTTGAATTCCTTAGCTATAGGTTTTCTACTTTGCATTAACACTTCATATAAACCATCTTCAGTTAAAAACCAAGCTTCTCTATTTTGACCTGATAGGAACAATGTTCCCACCAGCTTTTCCTCTTCGTCTATTGTTTTTAACATTTTGCTTGTATCTCTAGCAGTTTTTCTACTGTCTTTATAAGAATAATCTATCCATTCTGCTACATCCTTAGCTAAAAATAATGGATTTTCAGTTGTCCCATAAACTTTAAAATCTTTCCCTAATACTGATCTCTCATCAATAACTTTTATATCCATTTTCAAATCTCCTATTTTAAACCAACTTATTAATTTATATTAAATTCAATTCTTCTTTTAATATTTTTCTAAATGGTTTCATAATTTTTTCCCAAAACATTCTAGCTTGGATAGGAAAGTCAACTTCTAAGTCAAAATCCATACAGTCATATATATCACCCAAAAAACTATAATAAAACTGATCCCATATAGAATCCATACTTGCTGAAAAATCTATCGTTTGTAATGAATCATAAGCTTCTCTTGCTTCATACATATCTAAAACTCTATCTTTTCTATCCTCTAAAATAGCTTTAGTCCATTTTTCTTTTGTCTTAATTCCATCAACCTCATTCATATTAGATACCTTATTTAAAAAATAATCATAACCGATTTCTATTAAAAAACTTTTAAATGACTCTCTTCCATGATTAGGCCAGCTATATGAATAATTACCAAAAGAGCTGTTAGCCTGAAATAATCCATTATTAGAATCTAATGTTATAAATGCCCATTCTCCTTCATTTCTTAATTCATATTGTTCAACTACTTTCTTTTTATAAACTACTTTATCCACGATTATTCCTCCTATATTTTTTTAGTTATTATCTCAACTGGATTTTTCCACTTAGTAATTCCAATTCCAATCCTATCAACTTCACCATTGGCTTTTAAGAAGTAGGATCTATATCTATCTTTTATATAAAATATTGCTGTAATATTTCTCTGTGGAATAACCTTAATTTTATTTTCTTTAGTTATAAAAATAACCATCCCACTTTTATATAAGCTATATTCAATCCACTCTGTTTCTTCTTTAAGTTTCTCTATAGTTTCAAGTTGCTCTTTAGTAAAATTAACTTTAACTTCTTCTTCCTGACTTTCAACCAAATCAAAAGCTGTTATTTGTCCCTCTATATTTTCAAAAGTTTCAAAACTCTTAGAACTTTTCTTTTTTCTAATAACCTTTTTTTCTTCTTGAACTATCTCTTTTTTTATATCTCCAAGAAAATCAAATGCATCAATTTGTCCTTGTAATACTTCCATATTTCACACCAACTTACTTATTTATACTTTCATATTCCTTTTCAAGATCATCAAATTTCTTGCGAAGCTTATTAAATTTAAGATTAAGTCTATTAAATTCCTTTTCAACCTTATCAATAGAATTATTTTTATTTGAAATTAATTCTGATTTTCTAGCAAAATTTGTTGATGATAGGTATTTTATTAAACTCTCTTTTGATAAGCTATTAAGCTTTTCTACAAATTCATCCTTTAACATAGCACACCTCTCTACTAAACAATTTTTATATAGTTTAATAGTGCATCTTTCCAACACTCACTACATACTGGATATTCTGGACAATGATCTATTCCTGGACATATATGTCTTTCTCTGCATATATTAGAAGCTAATTTATTAAAGTCAGCTTCTTTCATCTCAATCTTTTCATTGTCTACTTCCTTAGCTGCATCAAGTTTAATTCTTGCTTCTCTAACAAATCCATTCATTAATTTTTACCTCCACCTAATTGTTCAGCAATCATTTCTAAGCCAATAAGCCATCCATAAACCCTTCTAGGAATAACTTGGCCAATATCATAAATCCATTCATCATAGCAATAATCTAAATTTCTTATTAAATCATTGTATTCATCATTTACAACTTGATAAATCCATTCTTCCTTTGTTGAACAATAACTAGCTCTTTCCATAAGTTCTTCAATCTCATCACTTGCTTCTTCATAATCATCTTTATCAAAAGCCTTAAACCATTCATCTAAAGAACTAACACATTCTTCACTGCTCCAATCATATCTATCACATGACATAGCTTCTAACTTATCAAAAAAGTAAAAAATATTAATATCTTTAAAAAAGTTAATGTCTATTTTGTTATTTACTTGAAAAATAGCACTTCCAATATCACCACTTATATAAACCGTATTCCTATCAAAAACATATCTTACTCTATATAAATTAGTTCCTGGTTTTCTCCAATTTATTACCTTTAAATCATCTAAATCAACCTCAACTTTAGCTATATGATTTTTAAACCAATTTTCTCTAACTTCACTTTGTATTGCTATATCTCTACACATAAATTTCCCCTCCTAAATTCAAACTATCACTCTGGATAATTGCTCTATACTTAGCATTAACAGTTCCTGATGCTCTACCTAATTCAAGTCCAACTTTTTCATCACTTAGCCCCTTCTTTTTTAGACTTAAAAGTAAATCTATTTCTTTTTCAGTCCAGGGTATTACTACTCTTTTTTTTATTCCTAAAACTCTCATTCTAGTGTTAATTGCCATTTCTGTTCTTCCAAGGGCTAATCCTATTTCTCTTAAAGTATGAGTTTTATACATTTTCTTTAGCGTATGATCGTCATTCTTAGTCCATGGAGTATATTTCTTCTTATTATTTCTAATATCATAAGTTCTTCTCTCATCAACCCAAATTGGTTCTGCACCCAAAATGTTTTTTTCTATTTTAGAAAAATCTATTAACTCTTTATTTGAAAAAGCAAATCTCCAAAAATCATCTATTTTTATAAACGTATAGCTACCTGATCTATACTTAATACACTTCTTAGCCTTAAGTCCTTTTACTATCCAGCGCCTAACTTTTCCTTCTCCAACGCAACAGGCTTGAGCTAACTTATTTATTGTTATCCCTTCTGCATTAGAAACTCCGCCACCTAATCTTAATTTAGTTATTTTATTAATAACTGCTAATTCTGTTCTATCTAATCTTTTAGCTATTGTCTTAATCTTATATTTACCTACCATTTCACATAATGCTTCAATATCATTTTCAGTCCATCTTCTACCTGCCATGATTAACATCTCCAAACAGTTGTCCCCTCTTTAAGACAAAATATCTATCTTGATTTTCACATAAGAACTTATCTAAGGCTTTTCGACTACCATAATAAACATTACCTATCTTATAAACTTTAGGATCTTGCTTAAAGACTCTTTTATATCCATATCTCTTTAACCACTTTTTATCTATTCTATGGCGTTTATGAGTCTTAACTCTAACAATTCTAGATACCCTTTTATCTATCTCACAGATAACTATTCCTTCCCTATTCTCTGTAGCTGCTACCTCATCCCTTGGCATTGTCTTTTCAAGTTCAATACACTTTTCTACATAGTGTTTTTGATCTTTAAGTTCGACCTCTCTCCCTCTAAAGAATTTGCTGAATGCTTTACACATTCTATAAATCAATCCCATATTTATACCTCCAAAACATCCTTATTAACTCTTTCTAATAAAACCTTTTCTTTTTCAGTTAACTCACTAACTGAATCTCTTATAGCTTCCTTAGCATCCATTCCATTGAAATATTTCTCTATGGAATTTGTAATAACCTTATTAAGAACTTTTTGCTCCTTATTCATAAAATCCCCCATACAAATCCTTTTAGATATCACAACAAACTTCTTCCATACTTCCATCCATATATTCAATAGTGTATATCCAAGCTTCCAAATCTAAATCCCATACTCTTTCTATTGATTTGACAAAACTATCATTATAAAGTTCTTGTAACTCTTCTGCTTCAATCCAAAGAAAAAAATTTTTCATATTGCACCTCCAACTATTCATCCCAACCTAACAAACCTTTTTCTAAATCATCATAATCATATTCTCTCTGAGTAAAGTTAGCTTCCTTAGGATTTTTACTATTATCTATTCCAGAGCTTTCTTTCCAATCATTTTTAATTGCTGAGATAAGAGCTCCTACTTTGTTATTTACTTTTTTCATACTTTTTAAGATTTTTAGCTTTTCATCAACTACATCAACATGAACTTTATTTTCTTCACAAAATTTAATAACTGATGAAATTTCCTTAGTAGTGAATCCCTTAAGAATTTTTTTAACTTCTTTATCAACAACAACCTCTCTGTTGTTGTTATTTACATTGTTATTATTAAGTTTGTTACTAGTAAGTATGTTGTTATTAGTGTAGTCATTTTGATACTGTTCATTTTGATACTGTTCATTTTGATAAGTATCAAAATGACACTTATCAGGAATCGTCTGAGCAATTATATAAATATTTCTTGAATTTCTATTCCCGTTCCTAGTTTTTTGAACTTTTATCATTCCGTGATCTTCTAATTCTTTTCTATATTTATAGAATCGTCTTCTAGTTATTTTCAATTCATAAATTATTTTATCTACTCCCGGAAAGGCTGATTGTCCATTTCCTGCAAAACTGCACATATAAGCATATATTGCCTTTGCTTCTATACTTATATCACTCTGCATTATAAGCTTTGGTATAATGCCATATCCTTTTGAAAGAATAGATTTTCCTTCATATCTTATTTCATCCATTGTCAAACCTCCTAAAATGGTTTATTATAAATGTGAATGTTTTTTTAAGCCTTTTAATCTAAGTCGCATTCGATTAAGGCTTAGCAGCACTAATATATATTTGTTAAATAAATAAATATTGGTATTAGTGCTGCTAGTTCTAAACTTCTCTTATCTGAATCTTTTTTTCCTAAGTGTCTAAGATTCTTTATTAAAAGAACTATAACTGTAATTATTGAATAGATATTCAATAAAACTTTAGCTTCTTCAAGCATCTTAACCCCTCCTTTACATCGAAATGTTATGTTTAGTTATTATATTAACGGTCTTGCGACCGAATAAATCTTAAGCTGGTTTAATCATCAGTAGATGGATTGTTAAGCAATTCATGCATTCTATCTTTTTGCTCATTTATAGCTTCTAAACTAACTGGAATCCATGAAAGAGTTTTCTTTGCATCTTCTAGTATTAATTCAACACTTGATATAGTTGGTTTAATCCCTCTCTCTTCAAATGTATTAACGATAAGCTCTATGATCTTATCAATAAGCTTTTCTCTAATCTTATTTTCCATTACTAAATCCTCCTATCTTAAATTTATAACTTTCGAACTTTCAGCCAAGATGTTTGAAAGTACCCCTTTTAACTGTTGATTCTCTTCTCTAAGAACCTGAATCTCTCTTTCAAGTCTTCTGCGTTCTAGTGGAGAAAAAGATTCAATTTTTGTTCCTTCAATTTCAAGAATGTGTTGAATGTTAAATCTAGGTGCAGGTAAACCTTGTACTGTAGATATAACTCCATCCCTTCTCAAATCATCTATATATTTTGGTGTACATCCCCACCTTGCTGCTAGTTCCTTTTTGGTTAATAATATCTTTTGTTCCATAAAAAAACTTCTCCTTTCATCTATAAAAAAATAATGAAAAATGGTACACTTTAATCAATAAGATCTGAAAGTTTAATTTCTAAAGTTTTTGCAATTAATTTAAGTACTGATAATGATGGTACTCTATGATTATTTTCTATATATGAAATATAAACTGGTGTAACTCCAATTGCCTTTGCTAGTTGTTCTTGTGTAAATCCACTTTTTTTTCTAGCAATTTTAATCTTTGACATCAGGAACACCTCCCTTCAATTAATATATTAAACTATTTGTTTAATATATTCAAATTTATAATTAAACAAATAGTTTAATTATACTGACTTATCTTTATTTTTCTTTAAATTACTTCTAATTTCTTGAAAATAGAAAAATTATAAATTATAATAATATAAACAATGTGTTTAAGTTTTGAAAGGGGTTTAAAATGAATACTGGAATGAAAATTAAAGAGCTTAGACAAGATGCTAAGTTAAAATCTAAAGAATTTGCAAGTATGTTAGATATTTCTCCAGTTTATTTAAGTTATATAGAGAAAGGTACTAGAAAACCATCGTT
>OJTV01000215.1_pt1 | contig 11120 bp, 13 predicted proteins | sample 1599791 | NCBI WGS metagenome assembly OJTV01 (sample SAMN04436617, study PRJEB24849) | human gut metagenome | biome: human gut; feature: NICU; material: stool | host: Homo sapiens | place: USA: Saint Louis, MO | collected 2011-02-17 | reverse complement strand
AGTTGGATGAAAGAAGGATATATATTAAGATTTATCATTACGGAAACTAATATAAACTTTGAATGTATAATTGCAGATTTTAATTATAGAGAACAAGATTATTCAAGAGATATTTATTTTACCTTAAGTCTAAAAGAATACAGAAGGATACAAATATCCAAAGTAAACATTAATAATGATGAAAAATTATCTTCTGAAAAGAATGTTCCTCTAACAAAAGGATTTGATACTAAGCAAAAAACGCATAAGGTTGTTGAAGGAGATACTCTTTTTAAGATAGCTAAAAAATATTATAGCAATGGAGATTTATGGGAGAAGATTTATAAAGCAAATGAAGATGAGATTAAAGATCCATCTGTAATAAAAAATGGTTGGGTATTAATAATTCCTTAAAAATGGTGGTGATTTATAATTAATAAAATCAAAATACAAGTTCATATAAAAAACGGAAATATATATAATGTAACTGATTTAGTGGATAAATGCACTTGGTCTGGTGATTATAGATCACCATCAAGAACTTTGGAATTTTCTATAATTCAATCTGCAAGTGATATTAATTTTAGGCAGATAGATATTCCAGTAGCAAGTACAGTTTGTTTCTATGTAGATGATAAAGAACTTTTTAGAGGAATGATAATAGATAGATCTAAAGACTCTAGCAATAATAATATAGATTTTACAGCTAAAGATATGGGTTTTTTACTTTTACAAAGCGAAGTGTCATACAATTTTAAAGATAAATTAGTCGAAGATATTGCAAAACAGGTTTTTGTAGATAATAAATTCCCACTAGGTAATTTACCTAAAACTAACGTTAAATATACAAAAATGTTTATTGGTGTAACTGGCTACGATACTATAATGAGCGTTTATACAGAAGCAAGCAAGACAACTAAAAAAAAGTATATGATAGAGTCTAATCTTGATAAATTTAATGTTATTGAGAAGGGTGTAGTTACTTTAAATATAACATTTGAAGAAGGCTTTAATCTTATCAATACAAATTTTTCTGAAAGCATTGAGAATGTAAAAAATAAAGTACTAGTTGTTGATCAGTATGGTAATAAAATTAGTGAGAAAATAAATGACTCTATATTTAAAGACGTTGGGGTAATTATGCAAAAGGTAATACAACAACAAGAAAACAGTACTATAGACATAGATGGAGAGTTTAAAGGAATCGAAAAAACTTGCTCTTTAAAAGGATATGGTGATATAACTTGTGTAACTGGTAGAGGTGTAAAAGTAAAAGACTCATATACAAAATTAATAGGTCTTTTTTATATAGATACAGATAAGCATACATGGCAAAATGGAGATTATCAAATTGAACTAGAGCTTAATTTTGAGAATATAATGGATGAAAAATCTGCTGGCCAAGATGAGCAAAAAGAAGATGGTTCAGAGTATACTGGAGGAACAGAATACCCTGCTGAATTTACGGCTTATTGTCCTAGAAAAGAAGAGGGTGGAAATACAGATTGTAGAGGTAAAAAACTAGATCCTTCTAAAAAGACATGTGCCGCTCCTATGGTTGGAGCATATGAAAAATCTTACTATACAAAAGATTTCTTAAACAAACATCCTCTTATGAGATATGGAGATGAAATACAATTAGTTACAGGTGTTTCAAGCCGAGATGGAACGTATAAAGTAAATGATAATGGGCCTGCAATAATTATAGAAAAGGATGGAACATATCATATAGATATTTTATTTGGAAATGTTGAAGAAGCTAATAACTTTGGAAGAAGAAAAGGAAAGATTATAATTGGTGGTTATTCTGGAAACATGACAGAAAAAGCAAAAACAGTAATTTCAGAAGCAAGAAAACATCTTGGAAAGCCATACAAATGGGGTGGGAATGGACCAAGTAGCTTTGATTGTTCTGGACTAATGGTATATTGCTTTAAGAAGGTTAATGTTAATTTACCAAGAACCTCAAGTCAGCAATCTAAGGTAGGTAAGAAAGTAGAGAAAAATAATTTACAGGCAGGAGATTTGGTATTTTTCCATAATCCAGTCAGCCATGTTGGACTATATGTAGGTAATGGAGAATTTTTACATGCGCCACAAACAGGAGATGTAGTTAAAATAAGTAAATTAAGTAATAGAAAAGATTTTAATACAGCTAGAAGAGTTTTGTAAAAGAGGTGATATCGTGGCAGATCCAATCAATGAATTTATAGGAATAATTAGGCAAGAAGGTAAATTTCATAATGAACCTTCTTTTTTTATTGGAAAAATTAAAAGTAAATTACCAGATTTAAAAATAGAGATAAATAACATCATATTAGAAAAAGAAGATATTTTGATAGATAGTTGGATGCTTGATAGACAGATAGAGTTATTTGATACAGAAACAAGTCAAGAACATAAACATGAAATAAAAAATCCCTTTATAGATACTTTTGAATCTGGAAACACAGTAATAATGTTTAAAATAGGTGAAAAATTTGCTGTTGTAAGTAAATTGGTGAGTCTAGATGAATAATACTATATTCCCTTTCATGGGTGTTCCAGAAGATTATATTTCTCCAGACAATGAAGAATTACCTATTTTTAAAGAATTTGCTTGGGATTTTAATAAAGATGAAAAGATAATTGAAAATGGAGACTTTAAAATAGTTGAAAGAAATGAAGCAATTAAAGTATGGATTTACAAAACAATAAAAACAGATAAGTATGTTCATTTAATATATGATTGGAGTTATGGAACAGATATAAAAAATCTAATAGGGCAAAAGTATACTAAAGGTCTTACTGAAAGTGAGGCAAAAAGGTATATACAAGAAGCTCTATTAACTAATCCATATATATTAGAAGTCAATATAACAAATGCAGAATTTGAAGATGATAATTTATCTATAAGTTTAAATGTAAAAACAATTTATGGAGAGGAGGAGATTACTTTTGTATAATGGCCAATCATTCAGTACCTTAAATAATAGAACTTTAAATAACATAAATCTCCCTCTTTATAAAGGCCAAGGATCTTCTCTTTATAATATAGTTTCTCCAATAAATTCAGAACTTGCACAATTATATATAGAACTTTCTTATATACATAAGAGAGTTTTTATTCAAGATAATTTTGACGATTTTCTTGATAGAAGAGTCAATGAATTTGGCGTATATAGAAAATTAGGTACAGAGGCAATAGGTGAGGTAACATTTGAGGGCAAAATTGGAACTCAAATACCAAATGGAACAATAATATCTCATAGTGATTTACTATTTGTAATTATTAAAGATATTACAATAGATGAAAATAGTAAATTAAATGTAAGCCCTATACAGGCTTTAGAGATTGGCATTAAGTATAATTTATCAGCTAACACAGAATTTAAACTTATAGAAGAAATAACTGGAGTAACTAAAATTTATAATGAACTTGACCTAAAGGGTGGAACAGAAATAGAAACTGATGAAGAATTAAAAGAAAGGTTCTATAAAATACAAAAAAATCAAGCGACAAGTGGAAATAAGGCGCATTACCAATCTTGGGCTTTAGAGGTTGAAGGTGTTTATAATGCAAAAGTAATTCCTCGTTGGGATGGTCCAGGTACAATTAAAATTCTAATTTATGGTCAAAACAATCAATCAGTTGACAATGAAGTATTGCAAAGATGTACTGAACATATAGAAGAAGAAAAACCTATTGGACCTACTGTTACAATTGTTACACCAAGTACTTTTGATATTAATATTAGTGCAACTTTAACACTTGAAAATGGATATGATATTGAATCTATAAAAGTTGTGTTTTTAGATATTATAAATTCTTATTTGATAGAAAATTCAAGAGAGATTGTTTATATAAAAGTAATGAGTTTGTTAGCAAGCATAGAAGGTATTCATGATATAAAAAATCTCCTTGTAAATGGTGATGTTAAAAACATAATAGTTGATGAAGAAAAAGTTCCTGCTGTTTCAAGTGCTATATTTGATATCGAGGTGAGTTAAATTGAAGTTAATTGATTACCTGCCAAGTTTTGCAAACAATGAAATTGACATACAAATCCAAGAAGCACTTGAAAATGAACTTTTAACGCTAATTGATGAAAAAGATGATTTATTAGAACAGTTTTTTATAGATACAGCAACTTGGGGACTTGATGATTGGGAGAACCTTTTAAGCATAAAAGTAAATTATAAGTTAGACTTCGATACTAGAAGAAGCAATATAAAAGCAAAGATGAGAGGTAAGGGTACAACAACAATAGAGGTTATAAAAGCTATCTCGGAAGCTTACACAAAGACCAATGTTGATGTAGAAGTATTTAGTAATCTATTTAGTTTTACACTTAGTTTTATAACAAATAATTGTAGTTATAACACTATTTTAGAATTAGATAAGAAAATAGAAGAAATAAAACCTGCACACCTTGAACACAAATTCGAGAGGATATTATTTAATAAAAACGAGCTTTATACAGGTGCAGCAATTAGTACAGGAGAAACAGTTACAATATATCCTTATGTACCTAGAAATTTAGAAAGTTTTGGAGAAATAGCTATTTGTAGTGGAAATGATAGAGCATTAGAAAAAGTAACATTGTATCCTAAAAAATAGAAATGAGGTGATAAAATTGACAGAACAACAATATTTTACTCTAGTAACTGACATTGGTAAGGCAGCAATAGCAAATGCAAGTATTACAGGTGAAAAAGTAGATTTTGCAAAGATAAAAGTTGGAGATGGAGGAGGGAGTTCTTATACTCCAAATGAGAGTCAGACAGCACTAAAAAATGTGGTTTGGGAAAGTACACTTGAACATGCACAAGGAGATAAAGATAATCCTAACTGGGTAGTAATACAAAAATTCATACCTGGTGATGTTGGAGGATTTGAAATAAGAGAAGTTGGTCTATTTGATTCTAAAGACCAATTATTAGCGATTTCTAGTTACCCAACAACATATAAACCTACTGCGGATTCAGGGACTGTAAAAGAACTATTAATAAAAGTAATATTAGTTGTATCTAATGTAGCTAATATTAATTTGAAAGTAGACCCAACCGTAATTTTAGCAACTTTAAAAGATATACAAGAATTAGACACTAAAATAGATACAACTAAAACAGAATTAACAAGCAACATAGAAACTGCTAAAACAGAGTTGAACACTAAAATAGGAGATACAACACAACTTACTACAACAGATAAAACAAATATCGTTAGTGCATTAAATGAGGTAAAAACTAGTGTAGATAGTATAGAAACAACAGCAGATAAAACAAGTATAAAAGATACAGATAATTTATTTGAGAGCGACAACGTAGAGGGAGCATTAAAAGAAGTGATGCAAGAAGTAAAAGGTAATAGAAGCAGTATTATATCAACAATAAATAGTAATTTAATACCAATGTAGAAAGTGAGGTGATAAAGTGAAGATATGGAAATACAATAGAACTGTGAAGAAAAGAAGAGGTGTCTATACAGAATTAGATATACTTGCACAAAGGTATGAATTTGAAGCAGATGGGAAACTTTATACAGCTTATTTTCATTTATATACTAATAAGAATATAGATATATTCAGAGATAAAGATTTATATAAAGAATCTTATATGATGAGCTATAGAGTTGGAAATGTAACAACTGATATTGATGATGTAGTACAGCAAACAACTACAGTAAGATTTATACCTGACCCTGTTATTGATATTGTGATTGATAACATTAGCAGAGGATGTGAAATAAACTACAGAATTATAGATAATGAACCAAGTGTAAAATTCATTGTTACAGAAAAGTTAAATGGCACAATAATAGAAACAAAGACAAATTCTAGTGATAATAATTATAAACTTAAATTAACTGATGAACAAATAGTACCATTAGCATTCAATTCCCAAAATTCAATAGTAATAGAAATAAGTACAGAAGATGGTGGATTAGTAACAAGTAAAACAGTAACATTTACAAGAACAAATAACAAGCCAACAATTTTAGTTAATTCATATAGTTCTAATTCTGCAAAATTTACAGCATCTGATTTAGATAATAATTTAAGTAAAATTGAGTGGTATTTAGATGATGTATTAAAAGAAACAATAACAACAGATTTAACAGCAGAAAAAACCATCAACTATGAATTTACAGACAATGCAATACACACATTAAAAATAGTTGCTACAGATGCAGAAAATGCAACAGTTGAGAAGGTTTTAAGTATAAGTAAAGAGATAATGCCACTTCAATCTGATGCTAGTTTAAGTGATATATCAACTAAGCTGATAGAGATTGGAGAAGGGTTTAGAAATGGTAAAACAAGTATTATAAACACTTTAGCACTTAAAAATATAGAAGCAAGTTTAAATAATACACTTGTGGAGTTATCAGAGAAAATAAAAACAAGTTTTGATAGTTCAGACGCTAGTGTGCAGGATTTGCAAAATAGAATAACAGAATTGAATAATCAGCTTAGTCGAAGAAAAAAATGGGCTACAGGTAGATACACATTTACTAGAGAAGAAGATACTATCAATTTCAGAATGGTTGATGGAGATAGTCTTTCCGCAGTAAAAAAACTAATTATACCCATTAATTTAGATTTTGTTCCAAGTGTTATTATAATAGACAAAATGTTTTTAGGTAGTTACGTACCTGCACAAGATGTGCAATTTAATTGTGTTTCAAACTTAGCCGATTTTACACTTGGACGTCGTTTCTATAATAAACAATGGATTTGCACTTCTTCTATAAAACTAGATTCAGTTACACAAAATAGTTTTACTCTTTCTTTACAAAAAGTTGTTCCATTTGATAAAGTTAGTAGTACGATTTTTTCTATTATTAATACTGGTTTTGCTTGGAGAGCATATGAATAAAAATATAAATTAGAGGTGATTAAATGAATAGAAATAATAGAATAATTTACGACCAAACAGGCAAGATATGGCTTCAAACTGGTGAAGCAATAGGAGATATACAAGAGTTGTCAGAAATAACTGAATTAAATTTCATAGATGTTGAATTTGGTAGTATAGACTATAGTAAACAATATATAGAGTCTATAAATCCAGTTACAAAAGAATTAAATATAAAAAATATAGAAGTTGTTTTGACTGATGAACAAAAGAGATTAGAAGTATTAGAAAAAGAACTAAATATGTTAAAAGAAGAAAATAAAAATAGAGATTCTGAGATAGTAAATACAGCATTTGAAGTAGGAAATATCAAATTAAACAATAATTTATAGGAGGAAATTATATGTATAACTTATTAAAGTTAATGATAGAACAAAAAAACTATAGCACTAAGGAGGATTTACAACATAAGATGGATGTATTCTATGCAGTAAATAGGATTACAGAAGAACAATATTTAGAGTTAACAGGTTTATTAAATAAAGAAGAAACACCAGTAGAACCAACAATATAGGTTCTTTTTTATTGAAAGAAGGTGACTAAATGACTTTTAAAGAATTAGTTAGTAAAGTTAGAAATCTTGTATTAGAAGCAAAGAATGTAACTATAGAAGATACAGAGAATAAATTCACTAGTGAAAATGTCGAGGGAGCATTGAAAGAGTGTATAGATAGAGCAGATTTGGCTTTTCAAAGTGCCGATAGTGGAAAAGAGTTAATTGCAACTGCTATCGGCTCTCCTGCTACATCCGAACAAACATTTCAAGAGTATGCTAATTATATTGCAGGATTTAAAAATACTATAAGTCAGTTAAATTCTAAATATAAATATACTAGTGGAACTTTTACCTATTATACTGGTGCATATCCTAATGGGCTAAATATAGGTTTTAGACCAGATATTATTTCCTATACTGCCATTAATGCTGTAGAGGAAAAATATTATTGTGTATACACACCTTTATTCTATCTTTTTTATAATTATACAACTGGAGAAAAATATCTTGATGTTAATCATAATCGTTATGGAATAACTTTTACTGACAATGGATGGATACCTAGAAATCCAGTTAACAATGGTGTGTATAGTTATATAGCAGCTAAGTGCCGTTAGTTGTCAAAGACTTAGATAAATTTCTAAGTCTTATTTTAATACAAAATTAGGAGGAAGTATGAACGTAACAATAGTTTTTTTAGCAACAAATATATTTATAAAATTAGTAATATTAGCAATAGCATTTGATACATTGCTAGGTTGTCTAAGAGCAATAAAAACACATCAGTTTAATAGCTCTTTTGGAATAAATGGAGGAATAAGAAAAGTTGCAATGATAGCATGTATATTTTTTCTAGCAGTAGTTGACATACTTACAAAGTTTAACTTTTTATTTATGTTGCCACAAGATTGGGTTGATTTCTTACGACTAAATCATCTAGGAATATCTGAATTTTTCTCTATTTTATTCATTCTATATGAAAGTGTAAGTATATTAAAAAATATGTATTTATGTGGATTACCAGTTCCTAAACGATTAAAAGAGAAAATAGGTAGTTTATTAGATACTATGACAGATGAATTAAATGTTAAAGGAGGAAAATAAATAATGAAAATATGTATTACAGTAGGACACAGTATTTTAAAAAGTGGAGCATGTACTTCTGCTGATGGAGTAGTTAACGAGTATCAATACAATAAATCTCTTGCACCAGTATTAGCAGATATATTTAGAAAAGAAGGGCATAAGGTAGATGTAATAATATGCCCAGAAAAGCAGTTTAAAACTAAGAGTGAGGAAAAGTCTTATAAAATACCTAGAGTTAATGCTGGAGGATATGACTTACTCATAGAACTACATTTAAATGCAAGTGATAGGCAAGGAAAAGGCTCAGAGGTTCTATATTACAGTAATAAAGGTCTAGAGTATGCAACTAGAATATGTAAGAAACTAGGTACAGTATTTAAAAATAGAGGAGCTAAATTAGATAAAAGTTTATATATTTTAAACAGTTCTAAACCCACTGCAATACTAATTGAAAGTTTCTTTTGTGATAACAAGGAGGATTATGAGAAGGCTAAGAAACTTGGATATGAAGGTATGGCTAAGTTAATTGTAGAAGGTGTATTAAATAAGAGTATTGAAAGTAATGAGGTGAAGCAAATGTATAAACACACAATAGTGTACAGTGGTGATGATAGAGTATCAGCAGATATTTTAGGATTATATTATAAGAGAGCAAAAGAAAGTTATCTAGTTATAGATATAAAAGACTATAAACCACATAGAACACAAAATCTATATGTAATTGGTGGAGTAACTTGTAATAAAATGAAAGAAATGAGTAAGACTACAGGAGAAAAATTTACTCAACTATATGGTAATGATGTATGGTCAACAATGGATAAAGTTATAGAATTTGTAAAAGAAAAATTATAAATTAAAAGACAACCTTTAAAAATTAATTGTTAATAAAACTAATAAAATTTTCAACTCAGAAGGAGCATTATATGTTAACATTTTTAGATTTGTTTGCTGGCATTGGAGGTTTTAGGCTAGCAATGGAAAGAGCAGGACACAAATGCGTAGGCCATTGCGAATACGATAAATTTGCAAACTTAAGTTACAAAGCAATGCATAACCCAAAGGAGGATGAATGGTTTGAAAAAGACATTAGAGAAATTAGAGCAGAAAATATTCCCAAAGCAGATGTGTGGTGTTTTGGATTCCCATGTCAAGACATTAGCATTGCAGGGAACAAACTTGGATTCAAAGGAAATCGTTCAAGTTTATTTTTCTCAGTTACAAAACTTATTAGAGAACTTAAAGAAGAAGATAGACCCAAGTACTTACTTATTGAGAACGTTAAAAATCTACTTAGTGTTAATAGAGGATTTGACTTCGCCAAACTTCTCATTGAGTTGGATGAAATCGGCTACAATGCAGAATGGCAAAATCTCAATTCTAAAAACTTCAGAGTTCCCCAAAACAGAGACAGAATATACATTGTTGGACATCTTAGAAGAAGAAGTACAAGAGAAGTATTTCCTATCACAGGAACGAGTAGAAAAACTACTCTTGAGCAATTAAATAATCCTAATCACAGTTCAAACAGGATTTATAATTCAAATGGATTATCAAAGTGTTTATTAAGTAAAGGTGGGAACAATACAGGTCTTTATAGAGTTGGCAATATCAATCCTAGTGGAAATGGTGCAGGCGGACAAGTGTATAGTAGCGAAGGCTTTTCTCCCACACTTACAACTGGAAAAGGTGAAAGCCCAAAGATATTAATTAAAGAGAATACTAAAAAAGGATACATCAAAGCATCTATAGGAGATGGGATAAGACTAGATCATATAGAAGGTAAAACTGGCCGTGGAAGAGTTCAGCACAAAAAAAGTTGTACTTTGACTACTGCAAGTAATGCTGGCGTAATTGGTAAAAAATTTAGAGTAAGGAGGTTGACTCCAAAAGAATGTTTTAGGTTACAAGGATTTCCAGACGATTATTACGATAGAGCGGCAAGTGTCTGTTCAGAAACTCAACTATACAAGCAAGCAGGCAATAGTGTTACTGTAGATGTTGTTGAAGAAATAGCAAAGAAATTAAAATAGAATATTAATACAATGCAAAATGTGGTAGGTTTTTCCTTCCGCATTTTGCATTGCATTAGCTTTTTTGGAATAACTTACCTGTACTATCTTAAATAAAAAAATGCTACTATATTATAAACATTTACAAGGAGTGCATAATGTTAATACAAAGCTTAAAACGTGGCGAATTAATTGTAATGAAAATCTTTTAGAAAAGAAATTCAAGAATATCAAAGAAAGAAATTATTCGCATTTGCAATGAAAAACACAATTGGCGGAAATCTGCGACAAAAACTCTACTTAAAAGACTTGTTAAAAAAAGAGTTCTACTTAAGAGAATTAAAATTTTCCACATATATTACATACCTATAGTTACAGAAAAAGAATATTTCAAATATAAAATAAATGATTTAGAGCCAGATTATTTAGATGAATATTTTATACGATTAATGTCCACTGTACATAAATTTAAAAATCTAGATGAAGAAGATTAAATATCTCCCTTCATCTACTCTTCACATATTTTAATAGACTTTCAAGCAATAATTGACTTAACAAATCATGCTTATCATAATGTTTATTCTCATCTGCAAATTTATTAAACATTTCCCACACTGTATTATTTATTCTAACTGTAGTTCTTTTTATAG
>OJTV01000213.1_pt1 | contig 11297 bp, 9 predicted proteins | sample 1599791 | NCBI WGS metagenome assembly OJTV01 (sample SAMN04436617, study PRJEB24849) | human gut metagenome | biome: human gut; feature: NICU; material: stool | host: Homo sapiens | place: USA: Saint Louis, MO | collected 2011-02-17 | reverse complement strand
AAAGGCATCACCGACATCCTGGTGGTTGACAACCTGAAAGACGGCACCAAGTTCGTCAACCTGGTGGATCTGAACATCGCTGACTACATGGATAAAGAAGACTTCCTTATCCAGATTATGGCAGGCGAAGAGTTCGGCGAGATCGAAGCTATCTTCCACGAAGGTGCGTGTTCTTCCACCACCGAGTGGGACGGCAAGTACATGATGGACAACAACTATCAGTATTCCAAAGAGATCCTGCACTACTGCCTGGAGCGTGAAATTCCGTTCCTGTATGCCTCTTCTGCGGCCACTTACGGCGGGCGCACCTCGGACTTCATCGAGTCCCGTGAATATGAGCAGCCGCTGAACGTCTACGGCTACTCCAAATTCCTGTTCGACGAGTACGTGCGTCAGGTACTGCCAGAAGCGAACTCGCAGATCGTTGGCTTCCGCTACTTCAACGTCTACGGACCGCGCGAAGGCCACAAAGGCAGCATGGCGAGCGTGGCGTTCCACCTGAACACCCAGCTGAATAACGGCGAAAGCCCGAAACTGTTCGAAGGCAGCGATGGCTTTAAGCGCGACTTCGTTTACGTGGGCGACGTTGCCGCAGTGAACCTGTGGTTCTGGGAAAACGGTGTATCCGGCATCTTCAACCTGGGTACAGGCCGCGCGGAGTCCTTCCAGGCAGTGGCTGACGCAACGCTGGCGTATCACAAAAAAGGCAGCATCGAGTACATTCCGTTCCCTGACAAGCTGAAAGGCCGTTACCAGGCGTTCACGCAGGCCGATCTGACCAACCTGCGCGCCGCAGGCTACGATAAGCTGTTCAAGACCGTTGCCGAAGGCGTAACGGAATATATGGCCTGGCTGAACCGCGACGCGTAAGTATGAAGATTCTGGTGATCGGCCCGTCATGGGTGGGCGACATGATGATGTCGCAAAGTCTCTATCGCACGCTCAAGGCGCGTTATCCCCAGGCGATAATCGACGTGATGGCACCCGCATGGTGCCGTCCGCTGTTGTCGCGTATGCCGGAAGTGAACGAGGCGATCCCGATGCCGCTTGGCCACGGGGCGCTGGAAATTGGCGAACGCCGTAAACTCGGCCATAGCCTGCGCGAGAAGCGCTACGATCGGGCGTATGTCCTGCCAAACTCCTTTAAATCCGCCCTGGTGCCCTTTTTTGCGGGTATTCCACATCGCACCGGCTGGCGCGGTGAAATGCGCTACGGCCTGCTGAACGATGCGCGGGTGCTGGATAAAGAGGCCTGGCCGCTAATGGTGGAGCGCTATGTGGCGCTGGCCTACGACAAAGGCGTGATGCGCAGTGCGAAAGATCTGCCGCAGCCTCTGCTATGGCCACAGCTTCAGGTTAACGACGGTGAAAAATCCCAGACCTGTAACGCGTTTGGTCTTTCGTCTGAACGCCCGATGATTGGCTTCTGCCCCGGTGCAGAGTTCGGGCCGGCAAAACGCTGGCCGCACTACCACTATGCGGAGCTGGCGAAACAGCTGATTGACGAAGGCTACCAGATTGTCCTGTTCGGTTCGGCAAAGGACCACGAGGCAGGCAACGAAATTCTCGCGACGCTCAGTAATGAACAGCAGGCCTGGTGCCGCAACCTGGCGGGAGAAACGCAGCTTGAACAGGCGGTTATTCTGATCGCCGCCTGTAAGGCCGTGGTCAGCAACGATTCGGGCCTGATGCACGTCGCTGCCGCGCTCAACCGCCCGCTGGTGGCGCTGTATGGCCCAAGTAGCCCGGACTTCACGCCCCCGCTTTCTCATAAAGCGCGCGTCATCCGCCTGATCACCGGCTACCATAAAGTTCGCAAGGGCGATGCCGCAGAAGGCTACCATCAGAGCCTGATCGACATTACGCCAGAGCGCGTTCTCGAAGAGCTTAACGAACTGCTGTTGAGTGAAGAAGGATAACGAATGCGGGTACTGATCGTTAAAACTTCTTCGATGGGCGATGTTCTGCATACGCTCCCGTCACTGACGGACGCCATGCGGGCCGTTCCCGGCATTCGTTTTGACTGGGTGGTGGAAGAAGGCTTCGCGCAGATCCCCACCTGGCATGAAGCGGTTGACCGCGTGATACCGGTGGCGATTCGCCGCTGGCGCAAAGCGTGGTTCTCCGCGCCGATTAAAGCCGAACGCAAGGCCTTCCGTGAGGCGGTGCAGGTACAGCATTACGACGCTATCATCGACGCCCAGGGGCTGGTGAAAAGCGCCGCGCTGGTGACGCGTCTGGCACATGGTGTAAAGCACGGCATGGACTGGCACACCGCCCGCGAACCGCTGGCGAGCCTGTTCTATAACCGCCGCCACCGCATCGCAAAGCAACAGCACGCCGTTGAACGTACCCGCGAGCTGTTTGCAAAAAGCCTGGGCTATGCGAAACCGGAAACCCAGGGCGACTACGCCATTGCGCAGCACTTTTTGCGCAATACAGATCCCTGTGTTCAGCCTTATCTTGTCTTCCTGCATGCCACAACGCGCGACGATAAACACTGGCCGGAAACGCACTGGCGAAGCCTGATTGAACTAATGCAACCCACCGGCATCCATATTAAACTGCCCTGGGGCGCTGAACATGAGCGGCAGCGCGCAGAGCGTCTGGCAGCAGGCTTTTCACACGTCGAGGTATTGCCGAAACTCACGCTGGCACAGGTTGCAGCGCAGCTGGCGGGAGCGAATGCTGTTGTTTCCGTTGATACAGGTTTAAGCCATTTAACCGCGGCGCTGGATCGTCCGAATATTACGATTTTTGGTCCGACCGATCCTGGATTGATCGGGGGTTACGGCAAAAACCAGCATCAGATGGTCAGCCCGACCCAGCAAACGAAGGATATCAGCGCAGATGCTATTTTTTCATTTTTACAGGGCAGCCGTTGGCTTTCCAACAGGGATATCTAACGCATGAGTTACGTATTTCTGCTGATTTTACTCTTTCCGGTGAAGCTTATCCGGAAGCTGTTCCGCAAAGAGACAGGTAAAAACCTGGTCATTCAGACAGCAAAAATCGGCGATTTTGTTAATGCAACGCCCCTTCTGGCATACCTGCAAAAAAGCGACGTGCTCATCAGTCGTAGCGTGGGTGCGCTGGCAAAGCATGATGAGACGATCGATAAGATTTTTTTTATCGAGCAGCATAAGCGTAACCTGTGGCGAAAGCTGGTCTTTGCCTGCCGGATCATGAACCGCTATGACAATGTCTATCTCCTGCAACCCAACAGCGTGAACCTCTTTTTCGCCTCCGTATGTAACGCTAAAAACAAACAGTTTTTAAGCACTTACACGCGCAGATGGTATCACGGTATTTTCTATGCAACGGCAGACGGCACTGTTGAACACGGCAGAAAGACGCTGTCGGTAACGAACTATCTCAAACTGGCCGATCGCACCTTAACCTGGAAAGACTCGCCAAAACACGCCACAAAGCCGCTTTTCAAACCGGCGACCTATCCGGCAATCCTCGATAAACCCGGCGTGATCCGCATTGGCATCAGCGTAGCCGCGGGAAATAAAGCGAAAACCGTTCCGCCGGTCATCTGGAAGCAAATTGCCGATCGTCTCGCCGACCTGCCCTGCGAGTTTTATGTCTTTGGCGCGCCGAATGAACAATCGTGGATGGATGACATCACCCGCGCTTATGGTGAACTGCCCAACTTTATTAATCTGATTGGCAAAATCTCGCTTGAAGAGCTGCCGTGGGCCATTTCTAAAATGGATTGCTATATCGCGTCTGACTCGGGGAATGTCTACATTGCCGATGCTGTCGGCGTGCCGGTAATCTTACTGTTCGGGCCTTGTTGCCACTATGAACAGCGTCCGCTGGGCAACGTATTGCTGATTGGTAATGATGACAACATTTGCTCATATGTTTTTGAAACACGATATTACTTCTCACAGGGCCGGGAAGAACTCTTCGCTGTAACAGACGAATCGCTGCGTGAACTTAAATATTTCATCTGTGAGCTACCAACAATTAACGCAACCGCATACTCCTTTGATGCTCAGGGAAACTAATTTTTATGGCTTTTCTAAGCATCATTATTGCCGCGCATAACGCCAAAGATACGCTTCACACAACGCTAGAAAGCCTGCAAAACGCGATTGAAGGTGCGGGCGATGATGTAGAGATCATTATCTTTAACGACAGTTCCAATGACTCTACACAGGATATTATCGAGGCGTGGCTGCCAGCGTTTCCGAATGCGCAATCCCGATACGTTGAGTACCGTAACGTAGGTCATGTTCGAAACAGTGCCCTCTCGCTGGCCTCAGGTGAATACATTACCATGCTGGATAGCGATGATCGGATGAAACCGGGCAGCATCAGGGACGCCGTGGCTTTTCTCAAAACAGAGCGCCCTGATATGCTACTGACGCGCCTGCTGGAAATTCGCGACACCAAAAAAATGACAGCCGACTGGCAGGGGTTCTCTCCGGTTGCTTTGTCGCAATATGAGGCAATAAAGCGATTCCTGCAGCACAAAGATTTTCAGGCGCACCTCATCGGGCAATTCATTCATCAGAAATTGTACGAGAGCAATCCCATTCCATCGATGGTCTGTTACGAAGACTTTGCGGTATTTCCTGCCATGCTCATGCAGGCAGAAAAAATCTGCTACCAACGCCAGGGCCATTACTATTACATCAAACGTAGCGACAGTTTGTCGAGCCGTCTCGACGCCACTAAAATCGCTACGCTGGTTGAATGCACATTACAGATGGAAAAAACATTCCCTCGTTCTTTTCAGCATCTTGTTAATTGTCACTGGTTTGATATCTACCGTAACCACCGGCAGCATCTGACTGACCTGCAACTCAAACTGGTCAAACAGCGGGTCAATGCACTTTATTCTCTCTCTTTCTTTTTCTCCAGAGATGTACGTTTCAGCTACAAAAAAAGGGTCATTGAGGCATTATGGAAAAAGTAAAACTGCGACTTTATCAGCTTACGCTGATTTTGAGCCTTATTTCGCTTGCACTGACGCTGCTGAGTTCAGGTAAGCAGCGAGAGTTTTTCTATATTGCAATTTATGCCAGCGTTATCGGCTTAGCGTGCGAATATAAAAAAATCACAGTGCGTCCTTTTTCTATCGCATTGCCGATCTTGCTAATTGGACTGCTCAATCTTGGCTGGTATCTGGTGTATGAATATCATAGCGAAGGTCTGAACGTTTATAGCGATTATCTCGGTGCAAGTAAAAAGTTGATTCTGGCAAGTATTCTCATTTTTTACCTTGACCGGTTTAAGTCTTATATTGATAAAGCTTCCTTCCAGAAATATTTTTTATACGCCTCTGGTGCAGGGTTTATACTTGCCACTGGCTATGGCTTATGGCAGGCATCACAGGGTATGGGACGTATTGAGATGGCCATAAACCGTGCGACCGTGTCGGCCTATGTTTACTCTGTACTGTCGCTGGCGTTTGTATACAGCCTTTATCTAGAGAAAAATATAAAACTATATATCACCGCAGGGCTCATCATTTTAATATCTTATTTCGTTATTCTGTTAACGGGCACGCGTGCCGCAATGGGATTATATTTACTCCTGGCGATTGTACTTACGCTTTACCATTTTAGAAGAATACACCTTAAATCAACGCTGATTTTCTTATGTATTGTGGCGGGTATTGTTATCGTCAGCTACAAGCCATTAATTTTACCAAAGATACAACAAACACAAGCTGAAGTTGAAAATTATCAAAAAGGCAATGATGCAACTTCACTCGGTGCACGTTTTTCTATGTGGAATGTGGGTATTCAAAACGGACTTGCTCATCCTTTCGGGCAGTCAGTTGAAGAGCGCGAAGTATGGACGCAGCAATATGTAAAAAATGGGCATCCACATCTCGCGACTGCACTCGAGTTTATCAGGGTGCATCTGCATAATGAGTTTATTGAAAAATATTCGCTGCAGGGGATCCCCGGGCTGGCGATATTATTCTTTTTCTATATATCGATGATCGTTTACGCACTTAAAAACAGAAATGGCCTGCTGCTGACGACCATGCTTCTTTTGTTACTCTATGGCCTGACGGACGTCATACTATTGAGTTCAGAGGCTGTAATCTTCTTTGTCACCGTATTTGCGCTGAGTACTCCTTTTTCGCAAACCAGGCAACGTTAATGGTAATGCCCGCCTGGCGGGCATTATTTTTTCTTGTATTGATAAAACTCCGCCAGCGTCATCCCGACCGTCTTGTCGGATAACCAGCTAAAGAGCGCTTCTAAATCCTGATACAACCCTTCGATCGCCGCCTCATCTTTAAACGTGGGGCTTCCGCCCGGCATAAATTCTGACGAATGAAGCATAAACTCCACGTACTCACTTCCCTGAGACAGGCATTGCTGTGCAACCTGAATCATTTGCGCCGCATTCCCACCGGACGGTCTTAGCCAGTTCACAGAGGGGGAGCGGTATTTACCGCGAAGCCTGTCGTAACCCTGTTTGATGGTGTTCAACCACGCCGGGTGTTTATACTGAATGCTCATCGGCACTTCGAGTAATGGACTATCGCCTGCCTGGGAAATATTGTCTAAATCCATGAAATAGGCGTGGTCAGGGAAATGCTGATAATCCGTTCCGCCATTACCCTGCGGGGCGCCCTTCGCGTTGCGCCAGTTCACGCGTGGCGTCACGGAGCAATCAACCTGGTAACCCAGTTCAACGAGCAATTTTGCGTAGCGACTGTCAAATGCCCAACGTCCGGCACGGTGGCTTAACATTTTGGTCTGGAAGGTCTCTTCCAGCAGGCGGGTCATAAACAGCACTTTCTCGCGCATCACCTCATCCGAAAACTCAATCAGATAAGGCTGCCAGCGCCAGTCATCTCCCGTGAGATCGTGTTCCGGCGGGCTATTCCATGCGTGAAGGTGCATTCCCACCTCGCCCTGACCGCGGGCGATCGCGTCCCTGGCGAATTCGATGAAAACGGGCTCGATCGCCATCTCGTAATTGGTCAGCCACACGGGCTTAAAGCCGAAACGCTCACAAAGCGCCTGGAACCGCGCCAGATAGCGCGCGTTTTCCGTTTTAATGACGCGGTGATTTTGCCAGAGATTATCGCCCTCAGTATCAATTGTGATGATAAACGCTGGTTTGTTCATAATGAGTCCGCAAGACAGGAAAGTTAGCGCTATGTTACGCACTCTCCAAAGCGTGAGTAAACCCTTCCTGGGAAATTACTGAGATTATGGAGAAAGAGTGCAAGTCGCTATCAGGTCTATTAGAATTGCCATCAGTACAACGCCGATAAGATGATGATGAATAACTTACCTGACACACCTGATTTGCGCATTTTACTTATCAAACTCCGCCATCATGGCGACATGTTGCTGACCACTCCCGTCATTGATTCATTACGTCAAAAATGGCCGCAGGCGCAAATTGATGTCCTGCTGTATGAAGAAACGCGCGATATGCTCGCCGCGCATCCGGCGATCGGTACAATTTATGGAATCGATCGTAAATGGAAGCAGCTGGGCACGCTGAAGCATCTTCAAAAAGAGTGGCAGCTGCTGTGTGCGTTAAGAAATCAGCATTATCATCTGGTCATTAACCTTGCCGATCAATGGCGTAGCGCAATTGTCACCCGCTTCACCGGCGCACCTGTTCGCCTCGGATTTGCGTTTAACAAACGCAATAGTGCGTTCTGGCGTTTTTGTCACACCGATCTGGTCTCTGTCGACGGCCACAAATCCCTGCATACGGTCGAGCAGAATCTCTCCATTCTGGGGCCATTACCTGTCGCGCCGCAGCCTGCCGTCACCATGGCCTACGCCGCAGAGGACTGGGATTATGCCCGTCAAAGACTGACGCAGACGGGTGTGGGCGAGCGCTATATCGTGATCCAACCAACGTCCCGCTGGTTCTTTAAATGCTGGAGCGAAGACAAAATGGCGCAAACCATTTCTGCACTGCAGCAGGAGGGCCATACGGTTGTGCTCACCGCGGGGCCGGATAAAAAAGAGCTGGCGATGATCGATCGCATTCTCGCCGCCTCGCCGAAGACGGGGGTCGTCTCTCTGGCGGGCCAGCTAACGTTGCGCCAGCTGGCCTCACTCATCGATCATGCGTGTCTTTTTATTGGCGTTGACTCCGTTCCAATGCATATGGCCGCCGCGCTTCAAACGCCCTGCGTGGCATTGTTTGGTCCATCAAAACTGACGTTCTGGTCACCGTGGCAGGTTAAAGGGGAAGTGATCTGGGCCGGCGATTACGGCCCGCTACCCGATCCGGATGCCATTGATACCAAAACGAAAGAACGCTATCTCGACGCCATTCCCGTTGATGCTGTCGTCTCCGCCGCAAGGAGATATCTGTCATGAAACACCATCGTCTGGCCATTGTTCGCCAAAAATATCGCCCTGATGGCGGGGCGGAACGCTTCGTTTCGCGCGCTCTCACCGCGCTGAGCAATCAGAACCTTGAGCTCAACGTCATCACGCGCGAGTGGCAGGGAGAGAAGCAGGACGACTGGCATATCCACATTTGCAACCCTCAAAAATGGGGCCGCATCAGTCGAGAACGCGGATTTGCACAGGCCGCGCGTGCGCTGTGGCAGCAACAGCAGTTTGATATTGTTCAAAGCCATGAGCGCATCCCGGGGTGTGATATTTATCGCGCGGGTGATGGGGTGCATCGTCGCTGGCTGCTGCAGCGCGCGCGCATTTTACCTGCCTGGCGTGCGCAAATGCTGATGTATGACCGCTATCACCGCTATGTGATGCGTGCGGAACGGGAAATGTATCAGGCGCCTGAGTTAAAAGCCGTAATCTGTAATGCGGAGATGATCAAACGCGAAATCGTTGAAGACTTTGATATTGACGCAAAGAAAATTCATGTGATTTATAATTCTATTGATTCCAGCCGCTTCGTTCCGGCCCAGGAGGCACAGCGTGCGATTTTGCGCCAACAATTTGGTTTGCCAGCCGATGCCGTTGTGTTCTGTTTTGTAGGCTCAGGGTTTGAACGAAAAGGATTAGCCAGCGCCATACGCGCTATTGCTGGAACATCTGCCTGGCTGATTGTGGTTGGGCAAGATAAAGCAGAACGTCGTTACCGCGACCTCGCCCGTTCGTTAGGCTGCGAGGGGCAAATCCGTTTCCTGGGGATGCAAAAAGAAACTCTGCCTTTTTATCAGCTATCCGATGGTTTACTGTTGCCAACGCTGTATGATCCCTTTCCTAACGTCATTCTTGAAGCGATGGCCTGCGGCTTGCCCGTCATTACTTCAGAGAGTTGCGGTGGTGCAGAATTTATTCAACAAGGCCAGAACGGATTTTATTGTGACGCACTTGATATCAGTACATTGAAGGAAGCGGTAGCCGGTATCCCTTCACTGGAAAAAAATAACAATATGGGACGAGCGGCACGTGAACGTGTAAAAGACGCCACTCCCGAAAAACTATCAAGTCAGCTTATTACGCTTTATCAAAAATTACTGGATTAAAAATGCGCATCCTAATGATTATTGATGGTTTACCCGGTGGAGGAGCCGAAAAAACGGTTCTTACACTCTCCCGCGGGTTAATAGAAATGGGGCATCAGGTCTCTCTATTCTCTCTGCGGAAAGTGTGCGACTACGCCATCCCGGAAGGCATCGATTATCAGGTTGTTCAGGACACATGTAAAAAACCGTGGCGAAAGCTGACGGAGATCCCACGCCGCGCCCAACTGCTTGATCAGGCGATTGAGCGAGCTGAGCGCAGCGGTAAATTTGATGTGGTGTTCTCTCACCTGCACAAGACAGACCGCATTGTGGCGCACTGCCGCGCGCTGGAACGTGACAAAGTCTGGTTCTGCGTGCACGGCATGTTCTCGTTTTCCTATCTTCGCCATCGCAGCGGACTTTCGCGCTGGTTTAAACATCTTAAAATTCGTCATACCTACGAAAACCGCAACGTTGTCGCCGTCTCAGGCGCCGTGTTGAAAGATCTTTCCGAGACGCTGGCGCTCAATCTTCGACGCAAAGCGGTTATCCATAATCCTTTTGATATTCCTGAAATTCAGCGTCTGGCGGATGCGCCTTTCGAAATGCAGGGAAAGGATTACATTATTCATGTTGGCCGCTTCCATGAGCACAAACGCCACGACCGACTCTTACGTGCGTTCGCCCTGAGCAAAATTGACACCACGCTGGTCATGATGGGCAATGGCTCTGACGCTCAAATTCGCAAACTCAAGCAGCTTGCAGCCGAGCTGGGTATTGAAAACAAAACGGTTTTCCGCCCGTTCGACTCCAATCCCTATCCCTGGATTAAAGGGGCACGCCTTTTAGTGTTAAGTTCTGACTGCGAAGGTTTTGGTAATGTGCTGGTCGAAGCCATTATCTGCCAGACGCCACCGGTCAGTACAAATTGCCCCGGAGGCCCTGCTGAAATCCTCACCGGAGCCTTAGCGCGCGGGCTGGCAGAGTTAAATGACGCGTCACTGGCAAAAACGCTGGCGGATATTTATACCACCCCGCCGGTCGTTGGCGATGCAACCATCGCGTCGTTCGGTATCAGTGCCATTTGCCAGCAATATATTGCTCTGGTCGACAATCAAAAATAATCAGGTTTCTTATGCAAAATTCTGCCCCATTGTTAAGCGTGGTGGTTGCCGTTTATAACGGTGAAGCTTTCCTGGATCAGTTCTTTACCTGCCTTGTCAATCAACGCATCGACAGCATGGAAGTCATCATTGTCAATGACGGCTCTACTGACCGCTCGATGGAGATCGTCGAAAAATGGCGAGAAAAACTACCGCAGATGCAGGTTATAGAACAGCAAAACCAGGGCGTATCCATCGCGCGTAACACCGGTCTGGCCGTTGCGACGGGTCAATATCTCTCTTTCCCGGATATTGATGATGTCTTTAAACCCGGCATGTACCAGCGCCTGCTGGATATGGCCGTCACGCAGGATCTGGATGTCGCCACCTGTAACGGGAACTACGTCTGGGAGAATAACAAGAAACCCTCGCGCCCGATCTTCCCTGAAGACAAACTGGCTTCGACAGGGGTCATGGCTGGCCCTGCGTGGTTAAAAATGGCGCTGGATTCTCGTAAATTCCTTCACGTCACCTGGCTGAACATCTATCGCCACGACTTTATCCGTAAACACAGTTTCCATTTCGAACCCGGCCTGCGCCATCAGGATATTCCGTGGACCACCGAAGTGCTGCTTGCGGCAGAGCGGGTTCAGTACACCAGTGAACGTTATTACGACTACTACATTCACTCTGCATCGGTGTCCCATATGCCGGACAATGACGACACGCTAATTCGCTCCGCGCGTCACTACATGAAA
>OJTV01000212.1_pt1 | contig 11332 bp, 9 predicted proteins | sample 1599791 | NCBI WGS metagenome assembly OJTV01 (sample SAMN04436617, study PRJEB24849) | human gut metagenome | biome: human gut; feature: NICU; material: stool | host: Homo sapiens | place: USA: Saint Louis, MO | collected 2011-02-17 | reverse complement strand
GCTCATCTTTGGCTCTTCCGCTAAAATTGTACAATCAATATTGCCAATAGTAAAGCCCGACCGCCCAACTTTTTCATTTACTTTTTTTAATAAGTTTACAGAATTCGCATTTTTGAACTGTGGATCGGTTTCGGGAAACAGTTGCCCAATATCACCCAGACCAGCGGCACCAAGGATTGCATCAATAATTGCATGTGTTAAAACATCGGCATCTGAGTGACCTAACAGACCTTTTTCATAAGGAAGAGTAACCCCACCAATAATTAAAGGTCGTTGCGGAACTAATTGATGAACATCAAAACCTTGACCGATTCGAATCATACTAAGTCCTCACTTTGCTTAATTTTTATCGTTTTTAGGATGGTTATCCTTGCGATCATTAATCCCGCGACCCGCGTGCGCCGGTTTGGCAAAAATCATACGCCCAGCTGCGGTTTGTAAAGCACTTGTGACGACCACTTCGATTTGCTCATTCATGTAATGCTGGCCATCTTCTACCACAACCATTGTGCCATCATCTAAGTAAGCGACCCCTTGTTGACGCTCTGTTCCGGCTTTTACAACCATCACATTCATCGTTTCACCTGGAATCACCACTGGTTTCACAGCATTAGCTAAAGCATTAATGTTTAAAACAGGCACATTTTGAAATTCAGAGACTTTATTTAAGTTGTAGTCATTGGTCACAACCACGCCATCTAATAATTTTGCTAATTTGATTAATTTACTGTCTACTTCAGAGATATCCTCGAAATCTCCGTCATACATCTCAACGGAGATACCTTCTTCTTTTTGTAAAGCATTTAAAATATCTAAGCCACGACGACCTCTCACCCGTTTTAAACTGTCTCCAGAATCAGCAATGTATTGTAATTCATATAAAACAAAGTTAGGGATGAGCAAAACACCTTCTAAAAAGCCCGTTTTCGCGATATCGTAGATTCTGCCATCAATGATGACACTGGTGTCTAAAATTTTGTATTTATGGAAGTTGTCTTCCACTTTACGTTCCAACATTTGTCCTTCGGTGTCTTCCGTATTTGCTTTCTTTTGGCGAGGTGTAAAAACTTTTTTCCACTCCTCAATCCGTGTTGTTCCCATTCGGAAACCTAAGTAACCAAGAATAATCATAACTAGAATTGGCAGTATACTATTCACGACAGGAATTTGTAAGTTGTACATTGGAATGGAAATAATGACACCAATTGTTAAACCAATGATGGCACCAATACTTCCAAATAATAAATAGGTTAAACTCATTTCATTTAAAGCTGCTTCGATTTTTTTGACAGCGGAAACAATATACTTTGCTAACCCTAAAGATAAAATAAAGAAAATAATTGCACCGATTAATCCGTTCGTAAAGTTATTGTTTAACCAACTGTTATTGCCTTGCTTAGCCATTTCCCAAGCCATTGGGAAAAGAGAAATTCCTAAACTTGCACCAGCAATGATCATCAGCAACGTGATGATTCGTTTTTGCATATAGCCATCCTCCTCGTTTATTTAATAAAGACATCTAGTGTTGTGGGGCGTACAAAAATCATACGCCACTAACAACCTAAACGGATTATTTCTACTTTTTTCATTATTTAAAAACTTTTCTTAACGTTTCACCAATTGTTGAAACGCCAATAATTTCAATCCCTTCAGGCGCTTCCCAGCCACCAAGGTTATTTTTAGGGACATAGACTTTTGTAAAGCCTAGTTTTTGCGCTTCACGCACTCGTTGTTCAATACTATTCACGCGGCGGATTTCACCAGTTAAACCAATCTCACCAATGAAACATTCTGAAGATGAGGTTCCTTTTTCTTTATAGCTAGAAGCAATACTGATTGCTAACGCTAAATCAATAGCTGGTTCATTAATTTTGACTCCACCAGCCGCTTTTAGATACGCATCCTGGTTTTGTAATAAAAGGCCTGCCCGTTTTTCTAAAACCGCCATGATTAAAGAAACGCGATTAAAGTCCAACCCGGTGGTCGTTCGCTTGGCATTGCCAAACATCGTTGGGGTAACTAACGCTTGGATTTCCACCAAAATGGGGCGTGAACCTTCCATTGCTACCACAATCGAAGATCCGGTGGCTCCTTCTAAACGTTCTTCTAAAAAGACCTGAGAAGGATTCATAACTTCAACCAATCCATGTGTCTGCATTTCAAAAATACCAATCTCATTCGTTGAGCCAAACCGATTTTTGACAGCCCGTAAGATTCTAAAGGTGTGATGCTTATCTCCTTCAAAATAAAGAACCGTGTCTACCATATGTTCCAACATCCGTGGCCCTGCGATAGACCCTTCCTTCGTTACGTGTCCGACAATAAAAATGGCAATCCCATTCGTTTTTGCCAGTTTCAATAATTCGGCAGTTGTTTCTCGGACTTGACTGACACTACCAGCAACGCTGGTAACATCTGGCTGCGTCATTGTTTGAATCGAGTCAATAATGACATAGTCTGGTTCTAATTTTTCAATGGCTCGTGATATTTCGTGCATATCTGTTTCTGCGTATAAGTAAAATGTCTCGTTGACGGTGCCTAGACGCTCCGCTCGTAATTTAATTTGCTCAGCACTTTCTTCACCAGAAACATATAAAACCGTGCCACCTGTGGCTGCTAATTGTTGCGATACTTGTAAGAGCAATGTTGACTTACCTATTCCGGGATCGCCACCGATTAAAACTAACGAACCTGGAACAACGCCACCACCTAAAACCCGATTCAGCTCCACTAATTCAGTTTTTACACGCGGCTCTTTTTTAGGTACGACTTCAGATAGCCGTTGTGGTTGTGTCTTTTTACCAGTCAAACTTACTCTAGCACGACGATCAGAAGTATCTTGAATAACCTCTTCCACCATCGAATTCCATTGTCCACAATTAGGACAGCGGCCGAGATATTTTGGAGACACATACCCACAGCTTTGACATTCAAATTGAACTTTTGCTTTTTTTGCCATGTAGAATCTCCTTATCTGTTGTTTATTTTAACATTTATTAAATGGTTTGAATAACGTTGCCTACTGAAAAAATGGGCTTTATTTTTGTCCAGACGAACCAAAACCGCCCGTTCTTTCTGCCTCGACTTGGTCATCATCCGCTAATAAAAACGGCTTAAAAATCCCTTGGCCAATTCGTTCACCTTTTTCAATGACAACATCTTCATATCCAAAGTTTAAAAATTGGAACATGATATGTCCTTCGTTATTCTCGTTATTATAATAATCACTGTCAATGACTCCGACACCATTCGCTAAAAGTAGGAATCGTTTTAGCGGGTTCGAAGAACGACTTACCAATTCTAAATATTCAGAATCAGGCATATACGCCTTAATTCCTGTTTTAACTAAAATTGGTTTGGGATTTTCTCCAGCTTGTTGTAACTTCCAAAGACTTGGTACAACGACCGTTTCGGCTGCTTGAAAATCATACCCCGCGGCACCTTTTGTTGCTCGTTGTGGGACACTCAAGCCCTCTTCTTGATACTTAGAAATAATCTCAAAACCACGTTGTTTCATATCCATTCTCCCCTACTGTCTAAACTACTCCTATTTTACCATAATCTCTGATACTCTGGTTGTTTTTAGTAAGTTTCTCATTTCTAAAAGCCCAGTTAATCTAGACTACGCAAAAAAGAGGAGAATTTTTGTTTATTTTCCTTCTTTTAGTCTATCATCTTCTCTTAAAATAAACAGACCAAATCCCAAAAAGTCCCAAGATTCCCTCAAAAAGTTCACACTTTCATTAAACTTTCTTTACTATTCATTATTTAGCACTTTCTAGTAGCCGCTGATTTTGTTATAATGAGTGTCAAATTTTACTGTAAAAAGAAACGAGGCACTTATGAGAAACAAACTCCAACAGGCCAAACGAATTGTGATCAAAGTCGGAACCAGTTCTCTGATTTATCCCAATGGCAATATTAACTTAAAAGCAATTGATCAATTAGCCTTTACTTTGAGTGATTTAAGCAACCAAGGCAAAGAAATTATTTTAGTTTCTTCTGGCGCAATTGGTGTCGGACTGAATAAATTAAATCTATCTGTGCGCCCAACGACAATTCCCGAACAACAGGCAGTCGCTGCAGTCGGCCAAGCAGAATTAATGAACATTTATAATCAGCGGTTTTCAACCTATAGCCAACAAATGGCACAAGTTTTATTAACTCGTGATGTTATTGAATATCCTGAAAGTCGCAATAATGTTACCAATACTTTTGAACAACTGTTAAAAATGAATATTATTCCTATCGTCAATGAAAATGATACTGTCGCAATTGAAGAATTGGATCACTTAACCAAGTTCGGGGATAACGATCAATTGTCTGCCATTGTCTGCCAAATTGTTCAAGCTGACTTGTTAGTTATGTTATCAGATATTGATGGTTTCTTTTCAGACAACCCTACTGTCAACAAAGAAGCCACGTTATTTTCTGAAATCAATGAAATTAATGAAGACTTGTTCCAATTAGCCGGTGGTAAGGGAAGCCGCTTTGGCACTGGTGGGATGTCTAGTAAATTAAAAGCTGCTGAACGTGTGTTAGCTAATCAACAGGCGATGATTTTAGCAAACGGAAAGCAGCCAAAAATCATTTTTGAAATTTTAGAAGGAAAAGATATCGGTACGTTATTTATTAAAGGAGGGCATGAAAGTGACTGATTTAAAGCAACTAGGGCAACAAGCTAAAGAAGCCTCTTATACGCTAGGCTTGATGGATACTCGTCAAAAAAATACTTTGTTAAACAAAATGGCCGCAGCCATTGAAGCCAATGCGCCCCGCATTTTACAAGCAAACGCATTAGATTTAGAGCAAGCCGCTACCCACGGAATTTCTGAAACAATGCAAGACCGCTTACGTTTAACAGAAGAACGGATCACAGCGATGGCCGAGGGCATACGCCAAGTCGCTACTTTACCCGATCCAATTGGGGAAGTAGATAAAATGTGGCGCAATGAAGCGGGGCTGTTAATTGGGCAACAACGCGTGCCTTTAGGTGTTATTGGAATCATTTATGAATCGCGGCCGAACGTGACAACAGATGCCGCTAGCCTTTGTTTCAAATCGGGAAATGCTGTTATTCTTCGAGGCGGAAAAGAAGCGTTTCACTCCAATCAGATATTGGTGACAATTTTACAAGAAGCGCTAATACAAGAAGCCGTTTCTCCCCATCTCATTCAATTTGTTGATGATACTTCTAGAGAAACAGCCCAACAACTTATGCGCTTAAATGACTACTTGGATGTCCTCATTCCGCGTGGCGGCGCCAACTTAATCAAAACTGTTTTGACGACGGCCACTGTTCCTGTTATTGAAACGGGCACAGGCAATTGTCATATTTACGTGGACAAAGATGCCCAGTTAACAATGGCAACTGAAATTATTGTCAATGCTAAATGTCAACGTCCTTCTGTCTGTAACGCCGCCGAAACGTTATTAATTCATCAAGAGGTGGCTGAAGCCTTTTTACCAACAATTGAAAAAGCCTTGAAGGAGTTTCACGTGGAACTTCGGGCAGATGAACGTGCGTTAGCAATTTTTGAAGAAGCCATTCCAGCGACTGAACAAGATTGGGAAACGGAATTTCTCGACTTTATCTTAGCAGTGAAAGTCGTTGATTCTTTAGACGAAGCCATCCAGCATATTAATCGCTACAATACAAAACATTCTGAAAGTATTATTAGTGATAATTACTTTGCCACACAACAATTTTTACAACAAGTGGATGCAGCCGCTGTTTATGCGAATGCTTCAACTCGTTTCACGGACGGTTTTGAATTTGGATTTGGCGCCGAAATCGGCATTAGTACGCAAAAATTACATGCCCGTGGACCTATGGGTCTAGCAGAGCTTACTTCGACAAAATATGTTATTTATGGAAATGGGCAAGCACGTTCTTAGAAAGAAAAACCCTTGATTTTTAAATCAAGGGTTTTTCTTTCTCCTCTCCAATGTGCATTTTTACACATGAGATTGTTCACAGTTCCACAATCTATTCTTGATATTTTTTTTGAATCCTCATTATACTTTCTACATACGCTTGTTTCACTTGGACTGGCTCTAAAATTGTCACTTCTTCACCAAAGCCCATAAAATAGTTGGCTAAAAATTGTGTTTCTGTTGGATGAATCTGTCCAACTAAAAAACACTGCGTGGGCGTTTCTTCCAACTGAATATTGTCAAAGCGATGTTTATAAAAAAATTCTTTGCCTTTTTCTGTAATGATTGCTTTAAATGGAATCGTACGTGCCGTCGTTTGTTGATGGCGATACGATTCTTTCAGTTCTTCAGTCGTAAAATCCAGTGTTTGGTTTAACTGCTGAATAGCCTCCATAAAATCACAGCGGTAAGTACGCCAAGCCTTTTTAGTCACATCATAGCCTGAACAATACCAATACCCTTCTAAAATAGTTAACCGGGTTGGTAAGATTTTTTTCGTTGTTGCTTCATATCTGGTATAGTTAAACTGAATTACTTGTTGCGCCAAAATACAATGAAACAGCTGCTCTAAATTGCCTGGTGCTTCTACTTGTTCAATTCCTTCGTAATAGACGACCTTACTCATTTGACTGATTTTAAATTGGGTTGGTTCATCTAAAGAATGCAATAATTTTTGCTGAATTTGCTGATAGGAATGACCAAACGGTGACTCTGCGACTAATTTCAGTAATTGTAACGAAAAAAAGATCGCTAACACTTCGTTTTCATTAAAATAAATCGGCGGCAACAACGGTTTGTTTAAAACTCGATAGCCACCATAACGACCATTCTCCACATATAGCGGCACGCCTAAATTTTCCAAAGCTTCAATATCCCGCAAAGCTGTGCTTTTAGAAATCCCAAAAGTTTTCATTAACTGATTTAAATTAAACTGAGGATGGGTTCTCAAGAAAAAAAGTTCCTGATTTAAACGTTCTGATTTTTTCATTTTTCCCTCCATCGGTGTCACTTTTTGACACCTTTTATTGTTATGCTTATCTTATCAATCTTAGGAGGTTCAAACAATGAAAAACACACAATTTGCCCTTTTTATGGTCTTAAACGGACGAGCAACGGAAGCCTTGACGTTTTACCAAGAAGCCTTTGCTGGTGATATTCTTTTTAAAATTACTAATCAAGAATTTAAAGAGCGTTTAAATCCTTCTTTGACCATTCCCGCTGGCGAAGAACACTGGCTTTCTCACTCGATTTTACAAATGGACACTTTTCAATTACAACTAGCTGATAATCCTTTGTTTGCAGGAATGAATACCACGCCCACAGAACAATTGACCCTCAGCTTAACCGTCAATAGCCGTCACTCTGCCAAAACAATTTTTGAAAAACTCACGCGCCATCCCGAATCCTGTATTATCCAAGAACCAATTGAAAATGAATTTGCAACATTTTATGCGATTGTGAAAGATCCTTTTGGTTTAGTCACTCAAATTACTCAAGAAAAACAAGCAGATCCTACCAAGAAAGGACGTTAGCCGAAGAATGCGAACCTATGAATCAAAAGAAGCCTTGATTGAGGCCATTCAAATAGCTTCACAAAAATATTTAGCTGAATTTGCAGAAATTCCTGAAACACTTAAAGATCACCGAATTGAAACAGTAGCTAAAACACCTTCAGAGAACTTAGCCTATCAATTAGGTTGGCTCAACTTGCTGCTTTCTTGGGAAGAACAAGAACAACGTGGTCTGACCGTTCAAACGCCAGCTGAAGGCTATAAATGGAATCAACTGGGCGCTCTCTATCAATCATTTTATCAAACCTATGGACAAATGAGTTTAGAAAGTCAGCTGATTGCGTTGCAAGACATCTTAGAAAAATTACTTCATTGGATTGACTCGCTTTCCGAAGACGAATTATTTTTACCTCAACAACGGGCTTGGGCGACCACCAAAGCACAATGGCCTCTTTGGAAATGGATTCACGTTAATAGCGTTGCCCCTTTTACTAGTTTCCGAACGCAAATTCGCAAATGGAAAAAAGTGTGTCTTTAAAAAGTTATCCACATTTTTTCAAAAAAATCTTGACAAGCATTTTTAAATTCTCCACAGAAAACTTTGTGGATGAAATTTCTTATTTTTTCCAAAAAACTTTTCCACAATGCTTATTTGTTCGACATTAAATCTTTGTAAATTCTAGAAAAAAGAAGATGAAAACGTTGTTTTAATAACGTTTTCATCTTCTTTCAACTTTAGGGGCTCCTTCACTTTTAGCAAGCAGCCCTTCTGAACTTGCGTCTATTTTTTTTAGCAACTCGAAAACTTGTCCTTGTGGATAAACCGAGATAAAAAGCTTTTTTGTGGTTTTCAACAGAGTTATGCACAAAGTTATCCACAGGGAGTTTTCAGCAATTTTTCGGAGAATATTCGTTGTTTGATGTGGTGATTTAGCATTTGAATGTCAATCCCTTACTCCTAATTCTTCTTCACTCCACCCTTAGGATCCTAATAAAATTTTAAAGTTTTTCTTCTATTGGTACATCAAATAAAGAGTATGATAAACTATAGGTACTTTCGAAAAATCAGGTGAGGTTATTTATGAAAAATAAAAGTAGGCAGTTTTTAAAAAACAACTGGCCTTATATGTTAGCCAGTTTCTTCATTCCATTTTTAATTATGGCAATTATCTATTTGAGTATTGGGATTTATCCAGGAAGTAGTCGCAGTGTTTTAGCCAGCGATGCCTTTTCTCAATTTTCAAATTTTCACGCAAGCTTTAACAATGTTCTTCATGGAAAACAAAGTCTTTTCTATACATGGAATGCTTCTTTGGGACTAAACTACTTGTCCTTAATTTCCTATTATCTTGGTGGCTTATTTACGCCGCTCGTCTTTTTCTTTAACAATCAAAACATGCCTGATGCGCTCTATTTCCTAACGTTGTTGAAAATTGGGAGTGCTGGCTTGAGTTTTTGGTTCTTGGCAAAACAAACCTTTAAGATTCCTAAATGGTCCCATGTGACTTTAAGTGTGTCTTATGCGCTAATGTCCTTCATTGTGGCCCATTCAGAATTAATTATGTGGCTGGATGCCTTTATTTATCTGCCACTCGTAATTTTAGGAATTCATCGTTTAATGGACCAACGAAAACCGACATTATTGTTTGTCAGTTATTTCTTGCTTTTCATTACAAATTATTATTTTGGCTTTATGATTGGGTTGTTTTCCTTCCTGTACTATTTTGCACGAACGTTTACAGACTGGCAACGATATAAATCTCGAATCGTTGCGTATTTTACTACTTCTCTTTTAGCTGGTGGAGCATCCATGATTATGGTCTTACCTGCTGTCTTAGATTTACGAACCAATGGTGAAACTCTTTCTGAAATTACAACCTTTAAAACAGAAGCGACTGCCTTTTTAGATATTATTATGAAAAATATGATTGGCGTTTACGATACAACCAAATATGGGTCCATTCCTTTTATTTACATTGGGTTGTTGCCTTTGATTTTTTGTCTCTTCTATTTCGTTACGAAAGAAGTTCCATTGAAAAACAAACTACTTTTTGGCAGTTTGTTTGTCCTATTGATTGCTAGCTTTTACATCATGCCCTTAAATTTATTCTGGCACGGTATGCATGCGCCGAACATGTTTCTTTTCCGCTATAGTTTCCTCTTTTCATTCCTAGTTATTTTGCTTGCTGGTTATGGTTGGGAAAAATTTGAAAAGGATGATCTCGGCGTCTTAAGCGGCTTGATTTTGATTCTTTTAGCAATTTTTGCTCTTGCAATGGGCACAAAAGGTGCTACTAGTTATACGTATGTGACTTTAACCTCTTTCGTATTAACGGCAACTTTTTTACTATTATACTTTTTCGGAATTGCTTTTTATCAATTGAAAAAAGCGCCTATGCAATACTTAGTGATTTTGTTGTTGCTGCTCGTTTCTGGTGAAGCAATCATTAATACACGGGCGATGGTCACTGGTATTTTAAATGATTGGAACTACGCATCACGCAGCTTGTATTCTGAACCTTATCCTGACTTAAAAAATCTAGTCGATCAAACAAAAAAAGAAAATGATACCTTTTACCGCTTGGAAAATTTAAATGGTGTTTCGGCCAATGACGGCATTAACTATGGCTACAGTGGCATTAGCATGTTTTCTTCCGTACGGAACCGACATTCTTCAACATACCTAAACGCCTTAGGTTTCCGCTCACGAGGCACGAATTTAAATATTCGTTACCAAAATAATACCTTGTTAATGGATGCTTTGATGGGCATTAAATACAATATTGCTGAAAATAATCCAATGAAATTCGGCTTTGAACGACAAGCTGCTGCTGGTAAATATCAGCTTTATCGTAACGAAAATGCTTTGCCGTTAGGATTTTTAGCAGACAAAGAGATTTACAATGTTCGGCAACCTCTCAATGATAATTTAGGTAGTCAAACAAATTTACTAAATGCTTTAGCCAATACCAATGAACGGTATTTTACCTTTTATCAACCAACGATGACGCTTCAAAATAACGTGACAATTACGCAAAATACAGCTGGCGTAACTTTTACGGAGAAACAACATAACGTAGCCAAAGAGATTTCTTATACAGTCAATGTGCCCGCCAATACGCAAGCTTATTTGAGTTTATTCCCAACAGATTTTGCTCAATTGGAAAGTTCCACTGCGACGGTCACCGTGAACGGCTCGAGTCAGCAATCACAAATTGGCATTACTGGCCAATATTATAATTTAGGCTACTATCCAAAAGATACAACTGTTAACTTCAAAGTAAGTTTTTATGGAACCAAAGCAGTAAGTTTTGTTCAGCCGCAAGTAGTTGGCTTAAATACCAATGCATTTGAAAAAGCCATTTCCGCCGTGCAAGAAAAAGGCGTTGATTTAACCACTGGCAAACGCTCTGCTTCAGGTACCTTTACCGCCGACAAAGATCAAGTACTCGTCACTACAATTCCTTATGACAAAGGTTGGCGTGTCAAAATTGATGGCAAAAAAGTTACCCCAAAAGCCTTTAAAGATGCCTTTCTAAGCGTTCCTGTCAGCGCTGGAACCCATACTATTCAGTTCTCTTATTTACCAGAAGGATTGATTCCTGGCATCGTGTTATTCGTTCTATGTACTGGTGGTTTCGTTGCCTACGTAACCTTGATTCCTGCTAGACGAAACCGTAAAAAAGAAGACAAATAAAAAATCTTTCACAAAAAACTAAGGGTTATTATTAAAATGACTCTTTATCAATAAGGTCTGATGAGTTGTGAAAAACAAAATCTGAGACAGAATGGGATTCATTCTGTCTCAGATTTTTTTGTTATAAATGATTTAGTCAGTTAAAATAGATATTCGTTTATTCTATGAAATATCTATGCTTTTTCAA
>OJTV01000211.1_pt1 | contig 11347 bp, 6 predicted proteins | sample 1599791 | NCBI WGS metagenome assembly OJTV01 (sample SAMN04436617, study PRJEB24849) | human gut metagenome | biome: human gut; feature: NICU; material: stool | host: Homo sapiens | place: USA: Saint Louis, MO | collected 2011-02-17 | reverse complement strand
ACCACTACGTTGTAAAGTTTCTTTCACCAATTCTGTAATCGTTAAATAGGGCACTGTTTTCGTTAAGTCTTGAATCATCATGCCAAAATTACCAAGCTCTTTACCCGCTTTTCCTGAAATATTTGCCAAATCAACATTTTGGGCAGCTTCCAGCAAAGCCCAACCATGCGTATCCGCAAATAGCCGTAATTTTTCAATTGAACTTTTACCGATTCCTCGTTTTGGTTCATTGACAATTCGTTCAAAGCTGATCGAATCATCTGGATTGGCAATCAAACTTAAATAAGCCAAAATATCTTTAATTTCTTTACGGTCGTAGAATTTATGTCCGCCCACCATGGTATACGGAATATTAGATTTCAAGAGCATTTCTTCCACTACACGGGATTGGGCATTGGTCCGATATAATACCGCAAAATCACCATAAATTCGGTCATTTTCCCGCATTTCTTTTTGGATTTGGCTCACAATAAATTGTGTTTCATCCCGTTCTGTGTCCCCGCGATAATAGACAATTTTTTCACCGTCTATATTTTCTGTCCACAGTTCTTTCTCGCGGCGGTTACGGTTATTTTTGATGACATCATTCGCAGCCGCCAAAATGTTTTTGGTGGACCGATAATTTTGTTCTAGCAAAATTACACTGGCATCTGGATAATCTTTTTCAAAATCCAAGATATTTTGCATATCCGCCCCGCGCCAACCATAGATACTTTGGTCGGCATCACCTACGACACACAGATTTTTGAAACGTGCAGCCAATAAATTGACTAAGGTATATTGTGCATGATTGGTATCTTGGTATTCATCCACATGAATATAGTGAAATTTATTTTGGTAGAACGCCAACGTATCTGGTTGTTCATTGAATAAACGAATCGTATTCATAATCAAATCATCAAAATCCATACATTGGTTTTTGCGTAATTCTTTTTGATAGGCTTCATAGCATTTTGCGACAATTTCTTCATATAAGGAACCTTGCATTTCAGCAACTTTTTCAGGCGTTTGTAATTCATTTTTGGCATTGCTAATCGTACCTAAAATTGAGCGAGGATCATATTTTTTTGAATCAATATTTAAGTCGTTTAAGATGCGTTTCATTAATGTTTTTTGTTCCGATGGGTCAATAATTGTAAAATTACGGTTGTAACCAATCTGATCCACATCACGACGTAAAATTCTTACACACATGGAGTGAAAAGTGGAGACCCATACATCTTCGCCACCCGTTTCCAGTAATTTATTTACACGCTCTTTCATTTCTTTAGCAGCTTTATTGGTAAACGTAATCGCCAAAATATTCCATGGATTTACTTCTTTTTCCTCAATTAGATAGGCAATTCGGTGTGTTAAAACCCGCGTTTTTCCACTACCAGCACCAGCCATGACTAACAGTGGTCCTTCTGTATGCAAAACGGCTTCTTCTTGTCGAGGATTCATTCCCTGAACCAAGGCATGTTTTTGTGTCATATTAAACGTCCTCTCTCTTTTTTCAATCTTATACAGTATACCAAAAATCCCTTTGAAGTTCTTTAGAAAAGAACAAAAAATCTTTTTCTTTTTATATGAAATTTTCTTGTAAATCAAGTCAAACCGCAGTACATTAGTAAGTAGTGATGGAGGCTAAAAATGAAATGAATAATGATGTACATGAAATTAAACAATTAGATGGTACCCGAATCGGCTTTATCCTTAAAGGTATCGTCGTCGGAATCCTGGTCGGCTTCGTTGTCAGCTTATTTCGCTTAGGCATTGAAAAAATTGGCGAACAAGTCGTGCATCTGTATCAAACGTTTCACGAAAAACCCTTTTGGATGATTCCTTGGTTCTTATTTTCTCTCGTGCTTGCTTATTTATTAGGACGACTGATCAAAAGCGAACCAGCAATTAAAGGCAGTGGCATTCCCCAAGTGGAAGGACAACTTCAAGGTCAATTAGAAATTCACTGGTTTCCAGTGCTTTGGAAAAAATTTATCGGTGGGATCTTAGCGATTAGTCCTGGGCTATTTTTGGGACGTGAAGGTCCTTCAATTCAACTAGGTGCAGTGGTTGGACAAGGCTATAGTCAATGGCGGCAAAGCACCAAGTCTGAAGAAAAAATTTTAATCAGTAGTGGTGCCAGTGCTGGTTTAGCCGCCGCTTTTAATGCACCAATCGCAGGACTTTTATTTGTTCTAGAAGAGGTTCACCATTCCTTTTCACCTTTAGTTTGGTTAACCTCTTTTTCTGCGGCCATTTCCGCTAACTTTGTTTCTTTGCATTTCTTCGGATTGCAACCAGTTCTTTATATTGGTCCGGTTAAATCTTTGCCTTTAGAGTACTATTGGACATTAGTCCTGCTGGGCGTTTTGCTAGGATTATTAGGTTGGATATATCAAAAAACATTGTTGTCCTTACCAAAAGTATATGGAAAAATCAAAGGCCTTTCTTCTAATTATTATGGTTTTGTTCCTTTTATTTTGATTTTACCGATTGGTTATTTCTTTCCACATTTACTTGGCGGTGGGAATCAAATTGTTTTAGCTTTAGGCAATCAACCGGCCACGATTTGGGCTTTAGTCGGCTTACTGGTTTTACGTTTTGTTTTTTCAATGGTTTCTTACGGTTCGAATCTCCCTGGTGGTATTTTCTTGCCTATTCTAACTTTAGGTGCCATTATCGGAACATTGTATGGTAGTCTACTTGTCCAATACGTAGGGATGGATCCAATTTTTGTGAAAAACTTTTTAATTTTTTCCATGGCTGGTTATTTTACTGCGATTGGTAAAGCACCGTTAACAGCGATTATTTTAGTAACAGAAATGGTCGGCAATTTTTCTCATTTAATGTCTTTAGGGGTTGTCGCTTTAGTTAGTTATATTACCATCGATAGTCTTGGCGGTAAGCCAATTTATGAAAGCTTATTAGAACGTTTGGTTCCTTCTAAAGTAAGTAATATTCGTGGCCACAAAACGATTATCGAATTACCTATCACTGCAGAAAGTTCCTTAGATGATACGATGGTACGTGATTTTGTCTGGCCTAAACAAATGTTGCTCACTTCCATTCGGCGTGGTGAATCGGAAATTTTAACACATGGTGATACTGTTATGCATGTTGGCGATGTGCTCATTATTTTGACCGATGAAAAACTCGCTTACCAAGTCAAAAAAGAGATTTATCAAAAAACTTTACCGAATGATTTAGTGAATTAAAGAAAGCTGCTGAACTCAGGTTCAGCAGCTTTCTTTTTTTATGACTGTTTTTTAATTTTTTTGAATGTTTTTGACCGTTTTAGATTGATTAGCGTTTTCATTTGTGCTATTATATCCATGAAATGAGGGATGAAAATGCTTACGGAAGAACGACATCAAAAAATTTTACAATTGTTAGATCAAAAATCAGTCGTCAAATCACAAGAACTTGCTAACTTATTCAATGCTTCAGAATCCACAATCCGCCGCGATTTACAAGAATTAGAAGACGCCAATTTGTTAGAACGCATTCACGGCGGAGCTAAGCGTATTCTTAATTTAGGCTTTGAACAAAACATGACCGAAAAATCAATCAAAAACACGCACGAAAAGCAAAAGATTGCTTCTTTAGCAGCTAGTTGTGTACAAGATGGCGATATGATCTATTTAGATGCTGGTTCAACCACGTTAGAAATGATCCCTTTTTTAGTTGGGAAACAAATCCATGTAGTGACGAATTCCGTGCATCACGCTGCAAAACTTAGCGATATGGAAATTCCCACTATTATGCTTGGTGGTACTTTGAAGCTCTCCACTAAAGCAATCATTGGTGCCACTAGTATGGAACAGCTACAACATTTTCGTTTTAACAAAGCTTTTTTAGGAACTAACGGCGCACATTTAGAGTTTGGTTTAACGACGCCTGATCCCGAAGAAGCAGCGCTAAAAGCCTTGGCTATTCATCAAGCAGAAACAGCCTATGTTTTACTGGATCATACAAAATTTAATGAAGTAACGTTTACCAAAGTGGAAGAATTAGAGTCAGTTACTTTACTAACTGACTACTGCCCTGCTGAATCGCTTCAAGGATTCCAGCAAAAAACTATTTTAATGGAGGCAAACAAATGATTTACACAGTGACTTTAAACCCTTCTATCGACTTTATCGTTCATGTCGATCATCTACAAATTGGTGATTTAAATCGGATGACGAATGATTTTAAATTACCTGGCGGCAAAGGAATCAACGTTTCACGTATCTTAAAACGTATGGAGACAGAATCCACTGCCTTAGGTTTTTTAGGTGGTTTTACAGGCTCATTCATTGCCAATTGGTTGAAAAAAGAAGAAATCCAAACGAATTTCACTCCCGTGTCTGCTGATACACGAATCAACATTAAATTGAAATCAGATACTGAAACAGAAATTAACGGCTTAGGACCTGCTCTAACAAACGAAGAAATTCAAGAACTAAAACAAGCAGTTAGTCGTGTTCAGGCTGGTGATATTGTTGTTCTTTCAGGAAGTACACCTGCTTCTCTACGCAAAGGATTTTACGAAGAATTAATCCAAATTGTGAAGGAAAAAGGCGCAGAATTTGTTATTGATACGACAGGTGAAGATTTAATGAACGCTTTGTCACAAAAGCCTTTATTGGTCAAGCCAAATAATCATGAGTTGGCAGAATTATATCATACAACCTTTACAAGTGTTGAAGATATTTTACCTTATGGACATCGGTTACTAGAAGAAGGAGCGCAACACGTAATTATCTCAATGGCTGGTGATGGTGCATTACTTTTCACAACAGAAGGTGTTTATCGTTCCAACGTTTTAGAACGTCCACTGAAAAATTCTGTCGGCGCTGGCGACTCAATGATTGCTGGTTTTATTGGCAACTTTTCAAAAACACAAGATCCTTTAGAGGCTTTCAAATGGGGTGTCGCTTGCGGTAGCGCGACTGCTTTTTCTGAAGATTTTATCCAAGAACTTATTCACGAAGTAACAATTGAAAAAATTTCAGAATAAATCCACTAAGGGAGGAAAATAGAGTGAACATTAATGATTTATTAATAAAAGATGTCATGATTATGGATTTACAAGCTACTGATAAAAAAGGCGCGATTGATGAAATGGTCCAAAAATTATACGATGGTGGCCGCATCTCTGACATTGACACTTACAAAGAAGGAATTTTAAAACGCGAAGCACAAACATCGACTGGTTTAGGCGACGGCATCGCTATGCCTCACGCAAAAAACAGTGCCGTAAAAGAACCGACAGTTCTTTTCGCTAAAAGTAAAAAAGGTGTTGATTATGAAGCACTAGATGGACAACCTACTTATCTATTCTTCATGATTGCTGCTCCAGAAGGCGCCAATGATACACATCTCCAAGCGCTTGCGGCCCTTTCTCGATTACTTATCGATCCAGAATTTGTTGGTAAATTGAAAGAAGCGGAAACTCCAGAAGCAGTACAAGCTCTTTTCCAAGCAGCAGAAGATCAAAAAGAAGCGGAAGAAAAAGCAGAACAAGAACAAACAACGCCAGCACCAGAAAGCAATCGTAAATATATTATTGCTGTGACTGCTTGTCCTACAGGAATTGCTCATACTTACATGGCCGAAGATGCGCTGAAGAAAAAAGCAAAAGAAATGGGCGTAGACATTAAAGTAGAAACAAACGGTTCAGAAGGAATTAAAAATCGTTTAACTGCTGAAGATATTGCTCGTGCTGATGGCGTGATTGTCGCAGCCGATAAAAAAGTAGAAATGAATCGTTTTGATGGCAAAAAATTAGTCAATCGTCCCGTCAGTGATGGAATTCGTAAAACCGAAGAACTAATTAACTTAGCCATTAGTGGTGAAGCTCCTACTTTCCATGGCAGTGACTCGGCTGCAAGCGACCAAGAGGATTCAGCGGAAGGTTCAATCGGTTCTCGTATCTATAAAGATTTAATGAATGGTGTTTCTCATATGTTACCTTTCGTTATTGGTGGCGGAATTGCCATTGCTCTTTCCTTTATGATTGATCAATTTATCGGGGTTCCTCAAGATCAATTAGCCAATTTAGGGAATTACAATGACGTAGCTAGCTGGTTTAACCAAATTGGTGGCGCAGCATTTGGCTTTATGTTACCTGTCTTAGCTGGTTTTATTGCTTCTAGTATTGGGGATCGTCCAGGCTTAGTTGCTGGTTTCGCCGCTGGTGCGTTAGCAAACGCTGGAGGCGCTGGGTTCCTTGGGGCCCTAATCGGTGGTTTCTTAGCTGGTTATGTAGTGGTTCTTTTACGTAAAGTCTTCAAAGGCTTGCCAAAATCATTAGATGGAATTAAAACCATTTTATTCTATCCAGTTTTTGGTTTGATTATTACGGGCCTATTAATGTTAGTCATTAACATCCCGATGAAAGCAATTAATGATGCGTTAAATCATTTCCTACTTGGCTTAGATGGCACAAATGCTGCTTTACTTGGTGCCTTATTAGCTGGTATGATGGCCATCGACTTAGGTGGACCAGTTAACAAAGCTGCTTATGTTTTCGGTACAGCTACGCTAGCAAGTACTGTTGCAGAAGGTGGCAGCGTGGTCATGGCTTCTGTAATGGCTGGCGGAATGGTTCCTCCATTAGCAATTTTCGTAGCAACTCGTTTATTTAAAAATAAATTTACAAAAGATCAACAAGATGCCGGCTTAACCAATATTGTAATGGGACTTTCTTTTGTCACTGAAGGGGCAATTCCTTTTGCAGCAGCTGACCCATTACGTGTGATTCCAAGTTTGGTGGTAGGTTCTGCCTTTACTGGTGCGTTGGTTGGTGCGTTTGGTATCAAATTATTGGCACCACATGGAGGAATCTTCGTCGTCTTCCTATTAAGTAATCCATTACTATATCTATTGTTCATCTTAATTGGGGCGATTATTTCAGGAATTGTCTACGGACTTTTGAAAAAACCTGTCGAAGTACCTGCTTAAAAAAACAGCAAAAAAGCGATTCAACCATGGTTGAATCGCTTTTTTATTATTTTCTCTTTATCGCATAATTTTCTAAATACTCAGGATTTCCTTTGCTTCTGATATACGTGTACACGCCCATCACAAAGGCCCCAAGGGTATTGGTAAATAAATCCCCCATCGTATCCATTAAAGCAGCACGCCCAATAAATGGTTGGCCGTTGGACATATTATAGCGTTGTAAGTTCATGTTCCCTAATGAATCGCAGATAAATTCCCAGAATTCCCAGAAGACGCCACAAAGCCCTGCAAATGCAAACCCAAATAATAAAAATAACCACGGGGAAACATCGGCGTACTTCGTTTTCTTCAATAGGAAAGCAGCAATACCATAACCCACAGCAGTTAACAGCATCGGACTAACAAAGTGTAAAATTTTATCCCAGAACGAAATGATTGAGATCATATGCAACGAGGTTCCTAGGAATACTGAAATAAATAAGAAAAACCAGTAAAAATAAACGATAGTCGGTGGCATAATAATTTTTAAAAATTTATTGACAAGATCCGGTAAAAAGATTAGACCAATTCCAAGTAAACATTCGATAACAAACGTCACACCTTGTTTTGTTGAATACTTAGCCGTAAAAAATTCCCAGAGATTGTACGTCAAGCATAAGATGCCAAACACCACTAATCCATATTTAATTTTCGAATAATTTTTATCCATTTTGACACACCCTTTCAAAAGTTATTTTATATGAAAAAAACTGTAGATGAAAGACACCTTCCATCTACAGTTTTAGAAAACTCTATCGAATGAAGAGCTTATTAAAAATGTTTATTTTTCAACAGCTGTTTCAGTAATTGTTTCAACAGCACGTTTCATACGAATATCGTGTTCTAACATGTCGTTGTTTAATACTTTACGTACTTGCGCTTCAGGCATGTTGTATTGTTCTGCTAAATCTTTCACTTCAGCATCGATGTCTTCTTGTGTTACTTCGATGTTTTCAGCTTTGGCAACTGCTTCAATCACTAAGTTTGTTTTTGTGCGTGTTTCTGCTTCGCCTTCAAATTGTTTGTGTAAATCTTCTTCTGTAGAACCAGTTAATTGGTAGTACATTTCAGGAGAAATTCCTTGGCGTTGCATGTTGTTTAAGAATTCATCCATTGAACGGTGAACTTCGTCGTGAACCATTACGTGTGGTAATTCAACGATTTCAGCATTTTCAACAGCTAAACGAATTGCTTCTTCGTCTTTTGCTTCTTCAGCTGCTGCTTCTTTTGCTTCTGTCAATTCTTTACGGAATTTTTCTTTTAATTCGTCTAATGATTCTACTGAATCGTCAACGTCTTTTGCAAATTCATCATCCAATTCTGGTAATTCTTTTGCTTTTACTTCATGAACAGTTACTTTGAAAACTGCTTCTTTACCAGCTAAATCTTCTGCTTGGTAATCTTCAGGGAAAGTAACGTTTACTTCTACTTCTTCGCCAGCTTTTTTGCCAACTAATTGGTCTTCAAAGCCTGGAATAAATGAATTAGAACCTAATTCTAATGAGTAATTTTCGCCTTTGCCGCCTTCAAATGCTTCGTCGCCTAAGAAGCCTTCAAAGTCGATAACTACAGTGTCGCCATTTTCAGCAGCGGCATCTTCTTTGATTACTAATTCAGCTTGAGATTCTTGTTCGCGTTTCAAACGTGCTTCCACGTCTTCATCTGTTACTTCACGGTCTTGTTTAGACACTGTTAAGTTTTTGTATTCGCCTAATTTTACTTCAGGTTTTACAGTTACTTCAGCAGTGATAACCCAGTCTTCCCCTTTATTCATGCTTTCAACATCAATTTTTGGTTGTGCTACTGGTTCAATTCCTGCTTCTAATACAGCCGCTTCATATGCTTCTGGTAAAACAGCGTTTAACGCATCTTCGTATAACGCTTCTTCTCCATACATACGGTTAAAAACAGTACGTGATACTTTTCCTTTACGGAAACCAGGTACGTTTAAGTTTTTTTTCACTTTATTGAACGCTTGCGTTAATCCTTTTTCGATTACTGCTTGTTCGATTGAAAAAGTTAATACACCATCATTAGTGCCTTTTTTTTCCCATTTCGCAGACATTTGTTTCCCTCCGAATAACATTTAATTTTATACATCAAACTTTATTTATGCATACCTTTAAATAGTACACTATCCCTAGGAAAATGTAAATATTTTAAGTGCTAAGAAGTGAAAGAAAGACTCGATTTTTAGCAAACTATCAGTTTTTTAATTTTTTCGGATTAAAAAAGCATAGAATTTCGAGAAATTTCCTTCTTAAAACACTAAAAGATTGTGAACAAAATATCTTGTTAACCATCGGATGTAATCGCTTTACTTTATGAATGGCCCATTATAGAATGTATGTACTCAATATTTACGCATTATATATTTTAGTCATTATACATATAATATCAAAAAAGGAGAGGATGGTTTTGAATAAGTTCGTATGGGGAATCTTTTCTTGCATCATATCATGGCTTTTTTTATCGCTGACTCAACCTTTGATAGCTCATTCTGAAACACTGAACCCTACAACTCACGCCTCTACTTTTAGTGAAACATTTACTTCAGTTTCAACAGAACAACAAACAACTCAAGCAACCGATATCGTGGAACAAGAAACCGAGCAAACCCATGCTTCCTCTGAAAACGATGAACCTATGGCACCTACGCCAGCTAGTGTTTCTGTTGGTAATAGCACCTTAAAAAGTACCTTAAGCACGGGAACGTATAACCAAGATATTATCACACTTTCGTATGAATACAGTGTGACACTTATCGGCTTAGCAATTAATGATCGACCGATTATTGCTATTCAACTTCCTACAGAAATTTCAAGCCAGTTAGATAACGACACTCTAAAGCAACAAGATTTTCTGACTCTTTTAACAGGGACTGTCAGTTATCCAGGAACAGCCACTCAAGATATTCACAGTTCAACTAACGGCGTCAGCCTCTCTTATAGTAGCACTTATCATTCTGTTTATCTGACTTTTCCAAGTAGCACCTTGGTGTTACTTCCCGGAACCAAATGGTCTGCCGCCATTTCGTTTGATGTGGGTGCACTTTATAAACGAGGAATTTCAATCCCTCCTGCTCTTAACGGCAAAGACTATCCGATTCGAGGAACCTTTACAGATGTCGGCACTGGATTAGGTGCAATTAATATTATTATTGGGAACAATACAAAAACAGGCGTAATTAGCAAAGCTCAACTTAGTTTAGGTAATTACCCCGTTCCTCAAGTCACACCAGCCAAACTAACTCAACCAAATCATCTGGACACTACTGTAACAGGGACCATTCAACAAGTACAAGACCCAAACTATAACTACTCTGTTCAATTAACCTTGAACCGCCATGATGGCACCACTACCCCCATTGTGGTGAAAGGGATTTCTGTCGATGCAGCCGGAAATTTCTCGACATCGTTAGCTTCACCATTAGAATATGGCGACACGCTCTCTACAATTGTCTTTGCTCGTTCCAAAACGTCAACCGACTATATTCAAAGCAGCCCCTCAGCTGACCAAAGTGTCAATTGGTCAATCCAACCAGTCACAAACGTAGTCGCCAATGCCGGCTCAACTCAACTTTCAGGTAAAGCTTCTCAAGTATCTAACGGAACCTATCAAGTTAAAGTACAAATAAATGGTGGTTCTATTTACACAACGTCCTTAGATTCCAATGGCCATTTTCAATTTGCTAATTTACCCACTTTCCAAGGAGGAGAAACGGTCAGCTTGTGGGTCCAAGGGCTCAGCAATCGCACTGGCCTGCCTTTGCTAACCAGTTCTACTGTTTCTCAAACAGTTGCTTATTCTGTGCCTCAACTAACGGTCACGCAAATCATTGAGCGGAAAAATGCACAAGGGCTCTGGGAAGCTGCAAACTCTGTCGTAAGTGGTCAAATCATTCGTTTTACGTTAACCACACGTTTAACCAATCAACCAGCAACGTGGATGAATCAGCAATTACGAGCAACGGTGCCTAAAGGACTGTCCCAACTTTCAGCTGCTACATTAACAAAACAATCAGCAGCAGGTTTAAGTACGCCAATAGCTGGGCTTCAACTTTTAACTGATAGTTCCACTGGTTTGCCGTATTGGAGTTATCACAATTCGCTGCCAGCAGATAATTTTACGGAAGCCAATACACAATTCACCTTACAATATACAGCAACGGTTACAGAAGAATGGATAAACCAATTTCTTTTATTTTCTAGCACGGTTACTGGCAATGATGGTGGCGGAACGCCAATTACGCCAATCACTAAGGAACAGTCTTTACCTATCAAAAACGGTACCCTCCGTTTTGTGCAGATGCCAACTACAGTTTCCTTTAAAAATTTACCTTTTCCCAGCAAACGAACCCTCTACTCACCATCGACCA
>OJTV01000209.1_pt1 | contig 11415 bp, 10 predicted proteins | sample 1599791 | NCBI WGS metagenome assembly OJTV01 (sample SAMN04436617, study PRJEB24849) | human gut metagenome | biome: human gut; feature: NICU; material: stool | host: Homo sapiens | place: USA: Saint Louis, MO | collected 2011-02-17 | reverse complement strand
GATTTTGCACCTGTTCCGTGTTAGCGCGTCTTAATAACCAGACGATTGCTCTGTTTGACCTCTTCCATCACCACATACGTACGGGTGTCGTTCACGCCTGGCAGACGCAGCAGGGTTTCCCCCAGCAGCTTACGGTAGGCGGACATATCAGGTACACGGGTTTTCAACAGGTAGTCGAAATCACCGGATACCAGATGACACTCTTGAATTTCTTCAAGTTTTTGTACAGCGGCGTTAAATTGCTCAAACACATCCGGCGCACCACGATTCAGAGTAATCTCAACAAATACCAGAAGTGAGGCATCCAGATAATGCGGGTTCAGCAGAGCAGTATAGCCCTGAATGAAACCCTGTCTTTCCAGCCGGCGCACACGCTCAAGGCACGGCGTCGGGGAAAGTCCCACACGTTTTGAAAGCTCGACGTTGGAAATACGCCCATCCTTTTGCAATTCATTAAGAATGTTACGATCGATACGGTCGAGATCTTTGCCAGGGCGCTTCTTGCTATCTACCATTATTATTGTCTCTCTGTATTCCTTCCCTACTCCTGCCTGGACCCTGTGCACATCACTGTTCAGAGCCTGTACCCGTTAGTCATCACATCGCCTGGTTTTGTATTAGACGCGATGCGGATTCGGGTTCTGTTGGTAAGAAGACCGTTGCCCGAAGGCAGTCACCGACATCACGTATGGCGTCTGTCCACGCCATGCGTAGATTTCACTGACCCGGTAAAAATGGCATTTACGTGCATGCCTATGCGGCATACGGTTAACGCGGTTTTTTTTCTTCCTTGAATGTTTTCGCAAAAGCGCAGGGGATTGTCAAAGCAAAACATCGTTTTTTAGTACAACATGCCAGATATTCATTACGGCAGGGTATTAATCCTCATTTTATTGCCTTACAAACGACCGGTTTTCAGGCGAAGGCGTTATGTTATAGCGCGCTACTCATCGTCCGTGGCTATTACACATATTGATATCAAAATTGCTGCGCTCTTTTTTTACGACAACAAATTCCCTACAATCCAGCCAAATGTCTGCCAACAACAATGGGGATCTCATGGGCACGGCCAAACACAGTAAGCTGCTAATCCTTGGTTCTGGACCTGCGGGATATACCGCAGCGGTCTATGCTGCACGCGCTAACCTGCACCCGGTACTCATCACCGGAATGGAAAAAGGCGGTCAGCTGACCACCACCACCGAAGTGGAAAACTGGCCAGGGGACCCGAACGACCTGACCGGGCCGCTGCTGATGGAACGTATGCACGAGCATGCCGCTAAATTCGAAACTGAAATTCTGTTCGACCACATCAATAAGGTCGATCTGCAGAACCGTCCGTTCCGCCTGACGGGCGACAGCGGCGAATACACCTGTGACGCGCTGATCGTTGCCACCGGCGCCTCTGCCCGTTACCTCGGTCTGCCATCCGAAGAAGCGTTCAAAGGTCGCGGCGTCTCTGCCTGCGCAACCTGTGACGGTTTCTTCTACCGCAATCAGAAAGTCGCGGTCATCGGCGGCGGCAACACCGCAGTAGAAGAAGCGCTCTACCTGGCGAACATTGCCTCTGAAGTGCACCTGATCCACCGTCGCGAAACCTTCCGCGCGGAGAAGATCCTGATCAAACGCCTGATGGATAAAGTGGCCAGCGGCAACATCGTGCTGCATACCAACCGTACCCTGGAAGAGGTGACGGGCGACCAGATGGGCGTTGCCGGTCTGCGTATCCGTGATACCCAGAACACTGACAACGTCGAAACGCTTGAAGTGGCGGGTCTGTTTGTGGCGATCGGTCACAGCCCGAACACCGCGATCTTCGACGGTCAGCTGGAGCTGGAAAATGGCTACATCAAAGTGCAGTCCGGCATTCACGGTAACGCGACCCAGACCAGCATCCCGGGAGTGTTCGCGGCTGGCGACGTGATGGACCATATTTATCGTCAGGCGATTACCTCTGCTGGCACCGGCTGTATGGCCGCGCTGGACGCTGAGCGCTACCTCGATGGACTGGCTGAACAAGGTAAATAATCTTTACAAGTCAGTAACAAACGTAAATAAAGGCGGCGATAAGTCGCCTTTATTGTCTCCCCGTTGTAACATTGCGCTGCCCAATTTCTAATAACGTCACCTGCAAAGTACGCAATGGAAAAAACCCGTCAACAAGAGTTAACACGCTGGCTGAAACAGCAAAGCGTTATTTCCCGCCGCTGGCTTACGATTTCCCGTCTCCTGGGGTTCGTTAGCGGTCTGTTGATTGTTGCCCAGGCATGGCTGCTGGCCCGCATTCTTAATCACATGATCATGGAGAACATCCCGCGCGAAGCGCTGTTGCTGCCTTTTATTGTCCTGATCCTGATTTTTATCCTGCGCGCCTGGGTGGTGTGGCTGCGTGAGCGCGTCGGTTTTCACGCCGGACAGCACATCCGCTACGAGATCCGCCGTCAGGTGCTGGATCGCCTTCAGGAAGCCGGGCCCGCGTGGATCCAGGGTAAACCGGCCGGTAGCTGGGCGACGCTGATCCTTGAGCAGATTGACGATATGCACGACTACTATGCGCGCTATCTGCCGCAAATGGCCCTTGCCGTCTTCGTTCCGCTGCTGATTGTGATCGCCATCTTCCCGGTGAACTGGATGGCTGCGCTGATTCTGATGGGCACCGCCCCGCTGATCCCACTGTTTATGGCGCTGGTCGGCATGGGGGCAGCGGATGCCAACCGCCGTAACTTCCTGGCACTGGGTCGCCTGAGCGGCCATTTCCTCGATCGTCTGCGCGGCATGGAGACGTTACGCATTTTTGGCCGCGGTGAAGCGGAAACCGAAAATATTCGCCGGGCATCGCAGGACTTTCGTCAGCGCACCATGGAAGTATTACGCCTTGCCTTCTTATCCTCCGGCGTACTGGAATTCTTTACCTCGCTGTCGATTGCCCTCGTGGCGGTCTACTTTGGCTTCTCCTACCTTGGCGCGCTGGATTTCGGCCATTACGGCACGGCGGTGACCCTTTCTGCCGGTTTCCTGGCGCTGATCCTGGCCCCGGAATTTTTCCAGCCGCTCCGCGATCTGGGGACCTTCTATCACGCCAAAGCGCAGGCGGTTGGCGCAGCCGATAGCCTGAAAACGTTCCTGGAAACGCCGCTGGCACACCCGGAGCGCGGTGACGTGACGCTGAATGCTAAAGACCCCGTGACCATCGAAGCACAGGACTTTTCCATTCTGTCACCGGAAGGCAAAGTGCTCGCGGGTCCGCTGAACTTTACCTTGCCTGCCGGACAACGGGTGGTGCTCGTCGGCACCAGCGGTTCCGGTAAAAGTTCTCTGCTGAATGCGCTATCCGGCTTTATGGCCTACACGGGTTCACTGCGGATCAACAAAACCGAACTGCGCAACCTCGATCCAGACGCCTGGCGTAAACAGCTCAGCTGGGTAGGACAAAACCCGCAGCTTCCCGCCTCTACGCTGCGTGAAAACGTCCTGCTGGCGCGCCCGGACGCGCGTGAAGATGAACTGCAATCGGTGCTCGATCGCGCCTGGGTCAGCGAGTTTCTGCCGCTGCTTCCGCAGGGGGTAGATACCGTTGTCGGCGATCAGTCCGCCGGGCTGTCGGTCGGACAGGCGCAGCGCGTAGCCGTTGCCCGCGCGCTGCTTAATCCATGCCAGCTGATGCTGCTGGATGAGCCCGCCGCCAGCCTGGACGCCCACAGCGAACAGCGCGTAATGGAGGCCCTGAACGCCGCCTCCCGGCAGCAAACCACCCTGATGGTCACCCATCAGCTGGAGGGGATTGCCGACTGGGACCAGATCTGGGTCATGGAGAACGGCCGTATTGTTGAGCAAGGCGATTACGCCTCTCTCGTTGCCGCGCAGGGACCGTTTGCCGCCCTGCTGGCGAACCGTCAGGAGGACATCTGATGCGTGCTCTGCTGCCTTATCTTGCGCTCTATAAACGCCACAAATGGATGCTGACGCTGGGGATTGTGCTGGCGATTGTCACACTGCTCGCCAGCATTGGCCTGCTCACGCTTTCCGGCTGGTTCCTGTCGGCCTCGGCCGTCGCGGGCTTCGCCGGTTTATACAGCTTCAACTATATGCTCCCGGCTGCCGGCGTTCGCGGTACCGCCATCACCCGTACAGCCGGACGCTATTTCGAACGGCTGGTCAGCCACGACGCCACTTTCCGCGTGCTGCAGCACCTGCGCATCTACACCTTCAGCAAACTGCTGCCCCTCTCCCCTGCCGGGCTGGCGCGTTTTCGTCAGGGTGAGCTACTTAACCGTGTCGTTGCGGATGTCGACACGCTGGATCACCTTTACCTGCGCGTGATTTCCCCGATCGTTGGCGCGTTTGTGGTGATTGTGGTGGTCACGCTGGGGCTGTCTGTTCTGGATGTTTCCGTTGCGCTGACGCTGGGCGGGATCATGCTGCTGACGCTCATCATACTGCCGCCGCTGTTTTACCGCGCCGGGAAATCTACCGGGGAAAACCTGACGCGCCTGCGCGGGGACTACCGCCAGCAGCTCACCTCCTGGCTTCAGGGGCAGGCAGAGCTGACGATTTTTGGCGCCAGCAAGCGCTATCGCGCCCGGATGGAAAGTACGGAGCTTAACTGGCATGAGGCCCAGCGCCGCCAGTCGGAGCTGACGGCCTTCTCTCAGGCCCTGATGATGTTAATCGGCGGCGTGGCGGTGATTGCCATGCTGTGGCTGGCTTCCGGCGATGTCGGGGGGAATTCACAGCCGGGTCCTCTTATTGCCCTTTTCGTCTTCTGCGCGCTGGCGGCGTTTGAGGCGCTAGCCCCGGTAACGGGCGCCTTCCAGCATCTGGGCCAGGTGATCGCCTCTGCCCTGCGCATCACGCAGATTGCCGAGCAGGAGCCTGAAGTCACGTTCAGTGCCGGGCAGACCGCGGTACCAGAGCAGGTTGCGCTGACGCTTGAAGATGTCACCTTCGCCTATGACAAACAGGCGCAGAACGCGCTGGACGGTATCAACCTTTCTGTTAACGCAGGTCAGCGGATGGCGATCCTCGGCCGTACCGGCTGCGGTAAATCGACGCTGCTGCAGTTGCTGACCCGCGCCTGGGATCCGCAGCGCGGCCATATTCGTTTTAATAACACGTTGCTGAACGATTTCAGCGAGCAGGCCCTGCGCAAGACGGTGAGCGTCGTTCCGCAGCGCGTGCATCTGTTTAGCGCCACCCTGCGCGATAACCTGCTGCTGGCCGCGCCAGAGGCCTCTGATGATGCGCTTCGCGCCGTGCTGGAGCAGGTCGGGCTGCAAAAACTGCTTGAGGACGACGGGCTGAACAGCTGGCTGGGCGAAGGCGGCCGTCAGCTCTCGGGCGGTGAACTGCGCCGTCTGGCTATTGCGCGCGCGCTGCTGCACGATGGGCCGCTGATGCTGCTCGACGAACCCACCGAAGGGCTGGATGCCACAACCGAAAGCCAAATCCTTGATTTACTGGCGAATGCCATGACAGGCAAAACCGTGCTGATGGTCACACACCGCCTGCGCGGACTGGCGAGTTTTGATCGGATAATTGTGATGGACAACGGACACATTATTGAGCAAGGTAGTCACGCAGAGCTGTTGGCGAAACAGGGTCGCTACTACCAGTTTAAACAGCGTCTGTAGACTATATTTGTAGCGTCCTCACTCGCGTACTGGAGTTTTGCTGTCATGCGCCTGGTCCAGCTTTCTCGTCATAACATCGCGTTCCCTTCTCCGGAAGGGGCGCTTCGTGAGCCCAACGGGCTGCTGGCCCTTGGAGGTGACCTCAGCCCCGCTCGGCTATTAATGGCGTACCAGCGCGGTATATTCCCCTGGTTTTCCCCCGGCGATCCGATTTTATGGTGGTCCCCCGATCCGCGTGCCGTGCTGTGGCCAGCGCAGTTTCACGCGAGCCGCAGCATGAAGCGTTTCCATGCGAAATCACCCTACCGCGTCACCCTCAATCACGCCTTTGGTCAGGTCATTGAAGGCTGTGCCGAAGACCGCTATGAAGGGACATGGATAACCCGCGATATCATTACCGCCTACCACCAGCTCCATGAGCTTGGCTACGCCCACTCCATCGAGGTGTGGGAAGGCGGAGCACTTGTCGGCGGCATGTACGGCGTGGCGCAGGGGACGCTGTTTTGCGGCGAGTCGATGTTCTCTCGTGCGGTTAACGCCTCGAAAACCGCGCTGCTGGTCTTCTGCGAGGCGTTTGCCCAGCGCGGCGGACGTCTGATCGATTGTCAGGTGCTCAACGAGCACACGGCCTCCCTGGGGGCTGTTGAAATCCCGCGACGCCAGTATATCGAGCATCTGGATGCCAGCCGTCAGGAGAAGCTCCCGCGCGACTTCTGGATACCGAGAACGCTCTTTATGCCCAATGCCTAAATGTTTTCCGCATATTTTTTGTGAGGGTGTTATAATTATGCCGCAGAGTAGCTTCTGCCTGTTGCCCCGCCGCCGTTTGGGACCCTCGCTTCAGATAACGTCCTGACGTTTATCCTGTTGTCTCCCCTTTACGAATGCGCTTCCTGTTCGGTTGTACCGTGACGCTTGGGCAATGCGCCGAAACTGTTTTGCTGCGTTTTAATCGCGCAATTCTTTACTTAATTGATGAATTTCGGCATTATCTTGCCGGTTCAAAACTTGGTAGTGATACCCCAGAGGATTAGATGGCCAAAGAAGACAATATTGAAATGCAGGGTACCGTACTTGATACGTTGCCTAATACCATGTTTCGCGTAGAGCTGGAAAACGGTCACGTGGTAACTGCGCACATCTCCGGTAAAATGCGCAAAAACTACATCCGCATTTTGACGGGCGACAAAGTGACTGTTGAACTGACCCCGTACGACCTGAGCAAAGGCCGCATTGTCTTCCGTAGTCGCTAATTGTTTTCGCCTGTAATGGCAGATGAATATTTAAAAGGTCGGGATAATCCCGGCCTTTTTTATTTATGGCTTTAGTGTTGCTGCGTCGGAAGATGTATTGTCATCCACGGTTGTACAGGAGCGATTAAATTCCCCGCCATAGAATGAGCCATGTCATGGAGTAATCCCGTGAGGTGCGGCAACATATCGCGGTCAAAATGCGATACCAGCAGTATGTGGTTTAACGCCCGACAGTAATCACACTGTGCTTCGGTGTCTTCAGGCAGCCACTTTTTTTGTCGCGGCTGTTCCGCTTCGTCCTCAAATTCCACCACCTGAAAATCACGCATTGACTCTGTGAGGCCGGATTTCATTTCTTCCAGATACGCCCCAAGGCAGCGACAGACGGGCTGCGTTTGTGGGAGTGATGTGCAATCGAGGAGGATTTCGGTGAGCAATTTGCAGCGCTCTGCAAGGGTTGGGAGATCGGGGTTGAGGGAGAGTTCGCTATAAAGCAGTGAAAGATTGTTATGTTCCATTTGATTATGACTCCGTGTGAAATGATGAGATCTCCACCCGAACGCCAACTCAGGCGGCAGACTGAACCGGTTTGGCGTACCGACCCACACGGGAAAATCGGCGCTTCAAAAGAAGCCCCGGTTCAGCCCACCATAATTGAGTATGCGGATTATATCGCTAGCTTTCAAAAGTGTGAACGAACCTGATGATAGTTGACGTATCAACATCATTTCTCGTGTGTAATCAGGACGCCAATCCTGACACCTGATTTTGCAGGTGCGCCGCCATTTTATTACTGTGGATTTATCCAGCAACTGACTTCGAAAGAAACTGGAAAGCGCCTCGCAAAATTCCTCTGCGGCCTGATGCCCTCACCCCAACCCTCTCCCACAGGGAGAGGGAGAAAACACTAATAACGACAACCCTGTTGCCGTTTTGCTTTTACCTGGGCCTGATGCCCTTACCCCGGCCCTCTCCCACGGGGAAAGGGAGAAAAGCAGGCATAAAAAAACCGGGCAAATGCCCGGTTTTTAACATTAACGTTCAACTCACTCAGTGAGCCGCTTCCGGCTTGTGCTTCGCCGCGCTCTGGAAATCGTACGTCAGTTCGTTCTTCGCCTGATCCAGCGCCACGGTCACCTGACCGCCGTCCACCAGCGAGCCAAACAGCAGCTCGTTCGCCAGCGGTTTCTTTAGGTTGTCCTGAATCACGCGCGCCATCGGACGGGCACCCATCGCTCGGTCGTAGCCTTTCTCGGCCAGCCAGTTGCGGGCCTCCTGGCTCACTTCCAGCGACACGCCTTTCTGATCCAGCTGAACCTGCAGTTCGACGATGAACTTGTCCACAACCTGATGGATCACCTCGGTAGACAGGTGATCGAACCAGATAATGTTGTCCAGACGGTTACGGAACTCCGGTGTAAAGATCTTCTTGATCTCCTCCATCGCATCGGTGCTGTTGTCCTGGTGGATCAGGCCGATGGATTTACGCTCGGTTTCACGCACGCCGGCGTTGGTGGTCATCACCAGCACCACGTTGCGGAAGTCCGCCTTGCGCCCGTTGTTGTCGGTCAGCGTCCCGTTGTCCATCACCTGCAGCAGGATGTTGAACACGTCCGGGTGCGCTTTCTCGATTTCATCGAGCAGCAGTACCGCGTGCGGATGCTTGATCACCGCGTCGGTGAGCAGGCCGCCCTGGTCAAAGCCCACGTAGCCCGGAGGCGCACCAATCAAACGGCTGACGGTGTGACGCTCCATATACTCGGACATATCAAAGCGAAGCAGCTCAATGCCCAGCGCTTTGGAGAGCTGAACCGTCACCTCGGTTTTCCCCACGCCGGTCGGGCCAGCGAACAGGAAAGAACCGACAGGCTTGTGGTCATGCCCCAGCCCGGCGCGGGCCATCTTGATCGCTTCGGTTAAGGCCTCAATGGCTTTATCCTGACCAAAGACCAGCATTTTCAGGCGATTGCCGAGGGTGCGCAGCGTGTCGCGGTCGCTCTGAGAAACGCTCTTCTCAGGGATACGCGCGATGCGGGCCACCACGGACTCGATATCCGCCACGTTAACGGTTTTCTTACGCTTGCTGGCCGGCATCAGGCGCGCACGCGCCCCCGCCTCATCAATCACGTCAATCGCCTTGTCCGGCAGATGACGGTCGTTGATGTATTTCACCGCCAGCTCCACCGCCGCACGGACCGCTTTCGCGGTGTAACGCACGTCGTGGTGCGCTTCGTACTTCGGCTTCAGGCCGTTGATGATCTGCACCGTTTCCTCGACGGACGGTTCGGTCACGTCGATTTTCTGGAAGCGGCGCGCCAGCGCACGGTCTTTCTCAAAGATGTTGCTGAACTCCTGGTAGGTCGTGGAGCCAATCACGCGGATCTTGCCGCTGGAGAGCAGCGGTTTGATCAGGTTCGCGGCATCCACCTGGCCACCGGAGGCCGCACCTGCGCCGATGATGGTGTGGATCTCATCGATAAACAGGATGCTGTTGGTATCCTGCTCCAGCTGTTTTAACAGCGCCTTGAAGCGTTTTTCAAAATCACCGCGGTATTTAGTGCCCGCCAGCAGCGAGCCGATATCCAGCGAGTAGATGGTGCAGTCGGCAATCACTTCCGGCACGTCACCCTGGACAATGCGCCAGGCAAGCCCCTCGGCAATCGCGGTTTTACCCACGCCTGACTCACCCACCAGCAGCGGGTTGTTCTTGCGGCGACGGCACAGCACCTGGATCGCGCGCTCCAGCTCTTTATCGCGACCAATCAGCGGGTCGATACCGCCAACGCGAGCAAGCTGGTTAAGGTTGGTGGTGAAGTTTTCCATACGATCCTCCCCGCCTGCTTGCTCTTCATTGTTATTGACCTGATTGCTGGAATCCGATGCCTGGTTAGGCTCGTCTTTGCGCGTTCCGTGAGAAATAAAGTTAACCACGTCGAGGCGGCTGACTTCGTGTTTGCGCAGCAGGTAGGCAGCCTGTGACTCCTGCTCGCTGAAGATGGCGACTAAGACGTTTGCGCCAGTCACTTCGCTACGCCCGGAAGACTGGACGTGGAATACCGCGCGCTGCAGCACGCGCTGGAAGCTGAGCGTCGGCTGCGTGTCGCGCTCTTCTTCACTGGCTGGCAGCACCGGTGTGGTTTGTTCGATGAAGGCTTCGAGTTCCTGACGTAGCGCCACCAGATCCACGGAGCAGGCTTCCAGCGCTTCGCGGGCAGATGGGTTGCTAAGCAGTGCGAGCAGTAAATGCTCGACGGTCATAAACTCATGTCGGTGCTCACGCGCTCTGGCGAAAGCCATATTTAAACTGAGTTCCAGTTCTTGATTGAGCATAGGCACCTCCCCCAATTTTATGCCTTATCAGGCCTTTTCCAGCGTACACAGCAACGGATGCTCGTTCTCCCTCGCATAGTCGTTCACCATCGCCACTTTGGTTTCCGCCACTTCGGCTGTGAAGATGCCGCAGATAGCTTTGCCACGATAATGAACGGTAAGCATCAGTTGCGTTGCACGTTCTACATCATAAGAAAAGAACTTTTGTAGCACGTCAATAACAAATTCCATCGGCGTGTAATCATCGTTCATTAACATAACTTTATACATAGATGGCGGTTTTAGCGCGTCGCGCACTTTGTCTTCCGCCAGCTGGTCGAAATCCAGCCAATCGTTGGTCTTACCCATTATGCATAACCACTTTGAATCTACCTCAGATGTTAGATAACAATCATCTATTACTGTCATCCGCGATGTCTGTCACAAACTGTTGCAATAGCGTTAACTGCTTCAAACTTTGGTTGATTATTGTCCCATCTCCAGCGCCAAACGCTTGACGACTTCTTTCGTTTCTCTAAATTGTACAAGCGTGAGATGGCGAGGTTTTGAACAGCCCCCACTCCACCACCGGTTCATTCCATCTTAACTTATAAGATTTACGAAGGATGTCGAAGCATGGAAATGGGTACTGTTAAGTGGTTCAACAACGCCAAAGGGTTTGGCTTCATCTGCCCCGAAGGCGGCGGCGAGGATATCTTCGCTCACTATTCCACCATTCAGATGGATGGTTACAGAACGCTCAAAGCCGGGCAGTCCGTCCGGTTCGATGTACATCAGGGACCAAAAGGCAATCATGCAAGCCTAATCGTACCCGTTGAAGCAGAGACGGTTGCATAGCTCTCTGTTTTATTGTGTACATCCCGCAGTCAAAATGCCAGCCCGATCGGCTGGCATTTTTATTTTCGGGTTATTCCCGAGCCAGCGCGTCCACCGGATCCAGCCGCGCCGCGTTGCGGGCGGGCAACCAGCCAAACAAAATGCCGGTAAAGGTCGAACACAAAAACGCGGTGATAATGGCAACCGGCGAGAAGCCAATCTCCCAGCCGGGTAAAAAGAGCTGGAGCGCAAACGCGATCATCATCGAGAGCGCAATGCCCATCGCCCCGCCGACCAGACACACCAGAACCGCCTCAATCAAAAACTGCTGCAGCACATCGCTGGCCCGGGCGCCGACCGCCATGCGAATACCGATCTCTCGCGTG
>OJTV01000204.1_pt1 | contig 11593 bp, 8 predicted proteins | sample 1599791 | NCBI WGS metagenome assembly OJTV01 (sample SAMN04436617, study PRJEB24849) | human gut metagenome | biome: human gut; feature: NICU; material: stool | host: Homo sapiens | place: USA: Saint Louis, MO | collected 2011-02-17 | reverse complement strand
CGACATTGTTTATATTGTAGAACCATGTGCTGAGTTTTTTGAAACAGCAACGTGGATAGCAAAATTTGGACAACCATTAATTATGCAACGTCCCAAGGAAATGACCTTATTTCCCACAGAACCGAAGACGCGGGAAACATTTTTAATGTTATTTGAAGATGGCCAACGTATCGATTTAACGTTGTGTCCTCTCGCAGAAAAAGATAATTGGCATGAAGGCGATTCTTTAGCAATTATCTTGTTAGACAAAGATGAAAATTTGCCGCCTTTACCTGTAGCATCTGATAAAAATTATACAGTAACAGTTCCGGATCAGCAGCAATTTAACGATTGTTGCAATGAATTTTGGTGGGTTAGTACGTATGTAGTTAAGGGGCTTTGTCGGAATGAACTATTTTACGCTGTCACACATCTCTATGAATATTGTCAGCAGGAACTGTTGCGCTTGCTTTCTTGGCAAGCGGCTTGGCAGGAACCGGAGCCAATTTCTGTTGGGAAACAATTTAAGTATCTGAAAAATTATGTCACTCCTGACACGATGGATCAATTAGCATCGTTGCTGGATTTTTCTAGTAAAGAAGCTTGTTGGAACAGCTTAATAAAGACACAAGCCTTTTTTGACGTCGTCGCTCAGGATTTTGCTAAAATGGCCCAGTTTACGTATCATTTACAAGAAGCAAAAAAAGTCACAGAGTATACAAATTCTTTAAGATTAAAGGATTTACAAGGAAAATAAGCTGAAAACAACATAAAAATAGTGTATAATTGAAAAAATTAATCTGCGAGAGAAAGGGAACCTTTTTTGATTGTAGATCACCGCAGTTGTTTGTTGCCTAGTCTCTAAGAAATAAACCTAAAATTATTGATATAAAGGATGAACAAATGAAAAAAGAAGAAATGCAAATGCGTAATACATGTCGTCAAAAATCAGGAAAAAATAATAAAAAGAAAGTAATTATTACTTCTTTGGTTGGACTAGCTCTGGTTGCTGGGGGCAGTTATGTTTATTTTCAAAGTCACTTTTTACCAACCACAAAAGTAAATGGAGTTTCTGTAGGCTGGTTAAATGTAAATGCTGCAGAAGAAAAATTAGCGCAAGTTAATCAAACCGAAGAAGTTGTGGTTCAAACGGGGACAAAAGAAGAAAAAATTCAACTTCCTAAAAAATACCAATTGGATCAAAAATTTTTAAAAGACCATTTACACAGTAGCAAGGTGAAGCTACCGTTAAACGAGGCATTCAAAAAAGAACTAGAAGCTAAATTAGCGACTTTAAGTTTTCCAGAGGGGAAACCAAGCAAAAATGCGAGTATCCGTCGAGGCAATGGCACTTTTGAAATTGTTCCTGAAGAACAAGGCACAGTAGTGGACACACAGCGCTTAAATCAGCAGATTATTGCGGATGTTGAAGCGGGAAAAGGCAACTATCAATACAATGCCAAAGATTTTTATAAAGCCCCTGAAATTACAAAAGAGGATCAAACGTTAAAGGCAACATTGACAACGCTCAATAACAAGTTAAATAAAACAATTACAGTTGATATTAATGGTGAAAAAGTAGCCTTTGATAAAACACAAATTCAAAACGTGCTGAATGATGATGGCACAATCAACAAAGAAAAACTAACTACTTGGGTGACACAATTAGAAACAACATATGGTTCTGCTAATCAACCAGTTTTATTTACAGATGTTCACGGCACGACACGTCGTTTTAAAAACAACGGAAGTTATGGCTGGTCGATTGATGGGGCCAAAACGCAAGAACTACTAGTAAACGCGCTGAATAGCCAAGAACAAACGAATGCAATCACTGTTCCGTTGGTTGGCGATACCAAAGAAAATAGTAAAATAGCCAATAATTACATTGAAATTGATTTAAAAGATCAAAAAATGTATTGTTTCATTGATGGCAAAAAAATAGTCACCACAGATATCATTACTGGCAGATATAACAAAGGAACCGCAACAGTACCAGGATTCCATACAATTTTATATCGGACAACCGATGTGAATTTAGAAGGTCAAATGCTTGATGGTTCTCGATACAGTGTGCCAGTAAAATATTGGATGCCGTTATTAAGTCAAGGTGGCGTTGTCACACAAATCGGGATTCATGACTCCGACCATAAATTGGATAAGTATGGCGATAAAGAAGCCTTTAAAACCGATGCTGGTAGTAATGGCTGTATCAATACGCCAGGAACAGAAGTTTCAAAAATCTTTGATGTATCCTATGACGGAATGCCGGTAATTATTTACGGATATATCTATGATGATGCACCAGGTGAATTTGATAAACCTGTAGATTACGGCGAAGAAGTATAAAAAGAGATATTAGGCAAGACCGCACTTTGGTCCAACTATGTATCTGAAAAATAAAAATTGGAGACGTCAACCGTAACGACTGACGTCTCCAATTTTTTATTGACAAGCGTCATAACCCGCTCTATGATACAAACAGAACAAGCAATTTAAATTGGGGGAACGAAGATGCCATTTGTACATGTAGAATTAATTGAAGGCCGCACAGAAGAACAGTTAACTAATATGGTCAAAGATATTACAGAAGCTGTGTCAAAAAACGCTGGTGCACCAAAAGAGAATATCCATGTGATTGTCAATGAATTGAAAAAAGACCGCTATGCACAAGGCGGCGAATGGAAAAAATAAGTTTTCAGAGAATTTCTGTTGAATCACTTGCTTTTTCTGAAAATAAGTGGTTAAATAAGTGCATAAATGATTGATGAGAAAGACAACTGAACTTGCCCGCGATCTATTAGAGAGGAAAATCTTGGCTGAAAATTTTCCAGATTGGCACAAGGGATGACCACTTTCGAAACCTTTGTTGAAACAAAGGCGGTCGCACCGTTAACACGCTAGAGGAACACAGATTATTTGTGTTCAAAATTAGGTGGAACCACGATATTTTCGTCCTAGTATTCGTTAGAATACTAGGACTTTTTGTTTTTTAACAAGGGGAACAGGTGGCTGTTTCGTTTCATTGTGAAAAACAGGAACACAATGAAACGCTTCAAATCAAAAAAATTAAAAGGAGAGAATTTTATTATGTCTATTCACATTACTTTTCCAGATGGCGCTGTTAAACCGTTTGATTCTGGGGTTACAACATTTGATGTTGCTAAAAGTATTAGCAACAGTTTAGCCAAAAAAGCTTTAGCTGGTAAATTCAATGGTGTTTTAATCGATTTAGATCGTCCTATCGTAGAAGATGGTTCGCTTGAAATCGTGACACCTGATCATGAAGATGCTTTAGGAATTTTACGTCATTCATCATCTCATTTAATGGCTAATGCCTTACGCCGTCTTTTCCCTAACATTAAATTTGGCGTAGGTCCTGCGATTGATTCTGGGTTCTACTATGATACAGATAATGGGGAATCCCCTGTGACAGCGGAAGATTTACCTGCAATTGAAGCCGAAATGATGAAAATTGTGAAGGAAAATAACCCAATCGTTCGTAAAGAAATCTCACGTGCAGAAGCGTTAGAATTATTTGCTGATGATCCTTACAAAGTTGAATTAATTACAGATTTGCCAGAAGATGAAATCATCACTGTCTATGATCAAGGCGATTTTGTTGATTTATGTCGTGGTGTTCACGTCCCTTCAACAGGACGGATTCAAGTCTTTAAATTACTTTCAGTAGCTGGTGCTTATTGGCGCGGAAACTCTGACAATCACATGATGCAACGGATTTATGGCACTGCCTTTTTCGATAAAAAAGATTTAAAAGAATTTATCAAAATGCGCGAGGAAGCCAAAGAACGTGACCACCGTAAATTAGGAAAAGAATTAGATTTATTTATGGTTTCACAAGAAGTTGGTTCAGGGTTACCTTTCTGGTTACCAAAAGGCGCAACCATTCGTCGTACAATTGAACGTTATATTGTGGACAAAGAAATTAGCTTAGGTTACCAACATGTGTATACACCAATTATGGCAGATGTGGAATTATACAAAACATCTGGTCACTGGGATCATTACCATGAAGATATGTTCCCACCAATGGATATGGGTGATGGCGAAATGCTGGTATTACGTCCAATGAACTGTCCACACCATATGATGGTTTATAAAAATGACATTCATAGTTACCGCGAATTGCCAATTCGAATCGCTGAATTAGGGATGATGCACCGCTATGAAAAATCTGGCGCATTATCAGGGTTACAACGTGTTCGTGAAATGACTTTAAACGATGGCCATACTTTTGTTCGTCCTGACCAAATTAAAGACGAATTTAAACGTACTTTGGAGTTAATGGTGGCAGTCTATGCTGACTTTAACATTACGGATTATCGTTTCCGCTTAAGCTATCGTGATCCAAATAATACAGACAAATATTTTGATGATGATGCGATGTGGGAAAAAGCGCAAGCGATGTTAAAAGCTGCCATGGATGAATTAGAATTAGATTACTTTGAAGCAGAAGGCGAAGCTGCCTTTTACGGTCCGAAGTTAGATGTTCAAGTAAAAACAGCTTTAGGAATGGAAGAAACATTATCAACCATCCAATTAGACTTCTTATTACCAGAACGTTTTGACTTAACTTATGTTGGCGAAGATGGTGAAAATACACATCGCCCAGTTGTTATCCACCGTGGTATTGTCTCAACAATGGAACGATTTGTGGCTTACTTAACAGAAGTTTACAAAGGCGCTTTCCCTACTTGGTTAGCACCAATTCAAGCAACTATTATCCCAGTTTCTGTAGAAGCGCATTCTGAGTATGCTTATGAAATCAAAGAACGTTTACAAGCACAAGGCTTACGTGTTGAAGTCGATGATCGTAACGAAAAAATGGGCTACAAAATTCGGGCCTCTCAAACCCAAAAAGTACCTTATCAATTAGTGGTCGGGGACAAAGAAATGGAAGACGCAACGGTGAACGTCCGTCGTTATGGAAGCAAAGAAACGTCTGTCGAAGATTTATCAATTTTCATTGACAGCATGGCTGCTGAAGTTCACAATTACAGCCGTTAAAAAAAGGGAAAAAGTCAAAAGGACTTCTGAATTCAGAAGTCCTTTTGACTTTTTTCAAAAACAAAATAATTAAATATTTCCTTAGAGCTGGGAATAATCCTGATTTTTTGACTATTTTTTGTTACAATGAGAATGCGAAACTTTTTAGTGAAGGGACTAGAGGTATGAAGAAAAACTCATTTATAGATAAAATAAAAAAAACAGATGCCGCAGCGAAGAGTCAACGAGGTAGAAAGCCACATATTCCTTTTCGATTGAACTTATTATTTTTTGTGATATTCACTTTATTTGTTTCATTAATTGTCCGTTTAGGATATTTACAGATTGTAGAAGGAGAAGAGTTTAACAAAAAAATCACTGCCAATTCTTCACTACAAATCACGACACCATCCCCTCGAGGACAAATTTATGATTCACAAGGAAAAGTCTTGGTTTCTAACAAAGCCAATTTAGCAATCACTTACACACGAGGAAAAAATATTGAAGGAAAAGATATTTTACCGATTGCGAATAAAGTTAACGAACTTATTAACGTTCCAGTTGATCCAAACTTAACGGATCGTGATAAAAAAGATTATTGGTTAGCGAATCCTGAAAATTTAAAAGCAGCCCAAGGCCGTTTAACCGATCAAGATAAAGAAGATGAAAAAGGCAACAAAATTACGGACGAAGGCACATTATATGCCAAAGCAGTTGAAAAAGTCACCCCTGAAGAAATTGCATTTGATGACCGAACCTTACAAGCAGTGACGATTTTTAAACGAATGAATGCAGCGTCACAAATGAACACGGTCTTCATCAAGAATGAAGGGGTAACAGAAGGTGAAATTGCGACAATTGGTGAACACACAGCGGAAATATCTGGTGTTTCAACAGGGACTGATTGGACGCGTGATTATTCTCAAAGTGGCGCATTACGTAGCCTGTTGGGCACCGTTTCAACTGAAAAACAAGGATTGCCAGCCGAAGAAGTCGATGAATATTTGAAAAAAGGCTATGCACGAAATGACCGTGTCGGGACTAGCTATTTAGAAAAACAATATGAAGACGTACTACAAGGTAAAAAAGCAAAATCAGAAGTCGTTTTAGACAATAACGGAAAGATTGTTTCACAAACCCCAATTTCCAAAGGGGAAAAAGGCTCCAACTTAAAATTAACGATTGATTCAAATTTCCAAAACAAAGTTGATGAAATTTTACAACGAAACTATTCACAAATAGTCAAAACCATTGGACCATACTCAGAAAATGCATATGTCGTTGCTATGAACCCTCAAACAGGTGCTATTTTAGCGATGTCCGGATTTCATCATGATTTAGCAACTGGAGAAGTCACACCTAATCCTTTAGCACCTATTTTGAATTCTGAAGTTCCTGGATCAGTTGTGAAAGCAGGTACTTTAACAGCTGGTTATGAAACAGGCGTCATTAAAGGCAATGACGTTTTAACAGATGAAGCTATTTTACTAGCAGGTAGTAATCCAAAAGCTTCTTGGTGGAATGCTTCTGGCGGAACAACCATGCAATTAACTGCGGAGCAAGCGTTAGAATATTCTTCGAATGCTTATATGATGAAATTAGTCTTTAAAATGATGGGTGTGAATTATTATCCCAATATGATTTTCCCTTATGAAGTAGGAGATGACACTGTCTTTAAAGAATTAAGAAAAGCTTTTGCAGAATATGGTATGGGAACGAAAACTGGAATTGATATACCAGGAGAAACAACAGGAATTCAAAACAAGGACTTTAAGGATTCGTCTTCTGCGCCACAAGGTGGTAATCTTCTTGACCTATCTTTTGGGCAATATGATACCTATAGCGCGTTACAATTAGCACAGTACGTTTCCACTGTCGCAAATAATGGTATCCGCGTGCAACCCCATGTGGTAGAAGGAATCTATGGCAATGATGAAAATGGAGCTTTAGGAAAAATTTTAAAAGAAATTGAACCAAAAGTTTTGAATAAGGTGAATATTTCTGAAGACCAGATAGGAATTCTTCAACAAGGTTTCTATAATGTAGTAAATGGAACTAGTCCTTTTACAACTGCACGTGGTTTAAAATCAGACAAGTTTTCGATTGCTGCTAAAACAGGGACCGCCGAAACGCAAGCAACAGATGCTAATGGAGTAAACCATACAACGGTTAATAGTAACTTGGTGGCTTATGCGCCGTACGAAAATCCTGAAATTGCAATTAGCGTTGTTTTACCACACTTAAATGATGAATCTTCCAAACCAAATCAAACGATTGCCAAAGAAGTTTTAGAAGCGTATATGGAAATGTACAAAAAATAAAATTTGTAAAGTAGAACTACTTTACAAATTTGCCCAAAAGGGTAGTCAAATGACAAAAAAAATGGTATGATATTCAAGTCTAAGAAATCTCTTGGAAAGATCAATTATTAGTAGGAGGGGAAAACATGCGCGTAAACATCACTTTAGAGTGTACTTCTTGTAAAGAACGTAACTACTTAACAAATAAAAATAAACGTAACAATCCTGATCGTTTAGAAAAACAAAAATATTGCCCACGTGAAAGAAAAGTTACTTTACACCGTGAAACTAAATAATTTATTTAGATAGAGCCTAGAATCCTTGTTGTGTAAGGGTCTAGGCTTTTTATCTTTTGATTCATTACATGTTCATTTGTAGATGGAATGTAGAGGGAGGATTACCCAAGTTTGGCTGAAGGGGACGGTCTCGAAAACCGTTAGGCGAGTAACATCGTGCAAGGGTTCGAATCCCTTATCCTCCGTACTGAGAAGCAGTTGAGTTATTAGTTGCAAATAAAACGACAGAGACGTACACTTAAAGTAGAAAAATACTTAAGAAGAGGTGTCTATTATGTCAAACTATGAAGAAAAAGAAGCGCAAGCATTAGTAAAAATTGCCGACGTTTTGAACAAATTGGATGCAAGTTTAGAAGAGTTGAGCTCGCTAGATGAGGATACAAAAAAACATAGTATGAAGAAATGGATTGTTGAAAAAAAAGCCATTCATGAGATTAAAAAAATTGCACACGAAGCTGGTAAGTATGACAAGTATGATGAAAAAGAATTAGAAAAAGAAATGGATCTGTTGGAAAAGTTTATGTAAAAAAGCGCTAGCTTTTGTTCAACAGTTATTTAATTTTGAGTCTAGAATTAATCGTTTTGATTTTTTCTAGGCTTATTTTTTATGAAGTAAGCAAATCGTATCGGGAGAGGTATTGAATTAAGAAATAAAGCATGTATTGATTCAGAAAAAAAGTTGTAGTAAAATGTTCGTCACAACTACTTTTCTTCTGATTTCATAGAAGGAAAAGTTGGAATAATGAATTGAGAAGAGTCGATTTTTAGGAGATGATTTTAGGTGACTTTTTATCAATTATTGCAGTTAGATCCATTTATTTTAAAACAAAAAATTCATCAAGCGGATACTAAAAAACAGCGGAGATATTTTTGGCGCGCCTTGTTAATAAGGGATATCTTATTAGTTTCGTTTGCGATTTTATGGGTGTCGACGATTACTTTTTTCTTTGGAAAAGCTGTAGCGCCTTTTTCAATTGTATTATTTTGTTTGCTGTTGAGTATCCGTTTCGTCTCATATGGCTACAGGGAAAAACAGGCCTTGCTTAGTTTAGGAATCGTGTTAACAATTCTAGGTGTTAGTCCATTAATTTCACTGATTTCTGTATCATTTTTACAATTGGGCCTTCATTTTATCTGCTTGCTGGCATTGTTTTTCTTAACTGGTAAAAACCCTAAAATGGGTAATCCTGGCTTGTATACGTTCTCCTACTTATATTTAGTTGGCACGGTTCACTATCAATCGTTTCAGCAATTAGAACAAACTTTCTTTGTATTAGTGTTTGCTTATCTACTTTTAGCTTTTGTTTATCATGTGAAACATAAAAAATTGGATCAAGAGATTACTTTTATACAGATGGTTACAGAAAATGGTTTTTTTAATCAAAGAAATATTTGGTTTGGTTATTACGCTTTAGGCATTAGCTTATTACTTTTTATAGGAACGCACCTTCAGATTGACCGCTTTATGTGGGCAACATTTGCTAGTTCGTCATTATTTTCTGGGTATGATACGTTTAAATTGTCTGAACGAGCAAAAGAACGAATAATAGGGGTCGTTATTGGTTCTCTAGTATCGGCTATCTTGTTATTTTATATACCAACGAACCTACTTGGTATTTTAGGAGGACTTTGTTTAGGCTTATGCACATCTTATAAAAGTAAAACGATTTTTAATTGTGTTGGTGCTATCATGGCAGCTTCTATGATATTTGGGCTAGAAACAAGTCTTTACTTAAGAATTTTGTTAAATATGTTGGGGCTAGCTTACGGTTTGCTTTATCATTTTGTCTTTGTAAAAACTATGTCCTATTGCAATCGCAAGGAGTGGCTGAAATTGTCTGAATAAAAGGAGCCTAACATTCTTTCTTGAAAGAATGTTAGGCTCCTTAGACATTTTTGTGTATATTCCATATATGCTATTAATCAATGACCAACTGCTATATCAAATGTCGCAATTTTTGCTGAGCCAGTAGGTACAAGGTCTAGTTCCACTTCGTCAAAACTATTGCCATCAACTGGTATCCCAAAGTAAATTGTAGATGTTCCAGTTCTACCTTGAGAAACATAATCTTGACCATTTTGCTGATTAAATGATTGTAAAGCTTTTCCATCCTTAGAATATGCTTGGAAATAATTAGAGTGGGGTAAAAAGGGTTCTTCCATAGCAATATTGGTATAATCAAAAGTCACTGCCATCATTTTGCTAGTATCATAATCTTCTAGATTAATCATATAATCTGGAAATGCAGATTGATTAGTAGAAACTTTCGTAAGTTTAATTTTTCCAACTTTTTTAGAATTTGAATATAGATCAACGTCTTCATTTAAACCATATTTTTTTTCTTCCTTTTTTTGTTTGGAATCTACTTTGGATTCCTGGCTTTTTTTATTTTCATCAGTATTTCCTGTTTTTAAAGAATCATTTTCTTTTTTTAGACTAGAAATAGTTGTTTCTAGTTTTTGCACTTTAGTAGAATCATTATTAGAACAACCTGCTAAAATACCAAGAGATATTAATGTTATGCTTAACAAATACATTTTTTTCATTTGAAAACTCCTCATTTCTGTTATAATATTTTTGTAAACTAAATCTCGAAATACTTTTTTGAGTCCGTGGTCCCCACATGGACTTTTCTTTTTTTATAGACTATTATCTATTAGTATACCTAAATTTCTATTTAATTCGTAATGACTGACCAGGATAAAAAACAGAAGTTTCAATGCGTGGATTTAATGCTAATAATTCTTCCAAGGTTAAACCATTTCTTTCGGCTAACTGTCGCCCACCTTCACCACTTCGTACCGTATCGTATATAGGTTGGTCTGATTTAGAATTTTGTATTTGTTCACTAGAATCAGAGTTTTGTGGTGGTTGCTGCTCAGATTGTTCAAAAACTTGTTGAGTTTGATTATTTCTTTCAATTAATTGTTCCAACGTAATATTACCTAGATAAGTGTATATTTGTCCATTAACAGTTAAAGTACCATCATTATTTTTCGTTACTGTTCGGGGCGTATTATTCAAAAGAAACGTCATTATTTGATTACCATTCTCATCCACAGAAAAACTTACATTTTGAAGAGGAACATTCGATTGAGTTATGCTAGTGAGTGTTCCGTCAGCATTTATAAAAAATAAGTTATCACTTTGAGGAATACCCCAACCGCCTATAAAATCAGCTAAGCTAACTTGTGGTAGCGGTTCTTTAGTAGTAGATGAAGAGGTAGATTGGTTTGTTTCAGATGAGACGTTTTGATAATTAGAGCTGGTTTCTTCCGTTTTATCTTTTTGAGTGGAAGAATCAATACTTTTCTTTGTGTAAGGTTTCAAAACTAGTTTTGTTTGGTTATCAGAATTGTTTGTCTTAGTAGGAGTGAAAAGTAGATTTTGCTTTTCTTTTTTTATCTTGTAAGCTACTTCTTTTCCTTCATTTTCCCAACGAATTTGATTGTTTTTTAGATGGTATTTGACTTTGTATTCTATTTTATTTGCAATTTGTTTACCTAATTCTTCGCCTGCTTTTTCCAAATCATTTTTTGCAGTTGATGTGTGTTCATCTGTATTGATTTTGAAAGTAGCGGTATCTTCGCTGAATGATACAATCATTACTACTTCATCAACGTTGGAGTTTACGGCCCACTCGTTTGCCATTAGCTCTTTTGTGGTCACTTTATTTCTGCAAGAAGTAAGGGTCAGTAAGGATAAAAAAACAATCAACCCCAGTAAACTTTTTTTCATTTTTAACTCAATCCTCTTTTCTATTTTACTATTTTTTTGTATCTTCGAATCTCTCTCAATCCCAGCCAACCACTCGCTGATAACAAGTACCAAAACGGCATAAACTGGATTAAATAGCGAGAGCGGCCGCCTTCAAAGAGCAATAAATACAGAATAGCTCCAATGAAAGCTAATTTTAAAATCGCGTAGTTATTTTTTGAATCTTTTAGAGGGATACTGAACAATAGACCTAGTAATGTGAGTAAATAGAAAAAATGCATATAAATTCGTAG
>OJTV01000190.1_pt1 | contig 12412 bp, 10 predicted proteins | sample 1599791 | NCBI WGS metagenome assembly OJTV01 (sample SAMN04436617, study PRJEB24849) | human gut metagenome | biome: human gut; feature: NICU; material: stool | host: Homo sapiens | place: USA: Saint Louis, MO | collected 2011-02-17 | reverse complement strand
CTGAGTTTCCCGATTATCGAGAACTGTTCAGGGAGTCTGACATCAAGAGCGCGGTAGCCTTTTTTAATATTTCATTTTCCATTTCAATACGTTGTAGCTTTTTCCTGAGCTCACGGATTTCAATTTGTTCCGGGGTAATGGGGGAGGCTTTTGGTGTTTTGCCCTGCCGTTCATCACGTAATTGTTTCACCCATCGCGTCATTGTGGAAAGGCCGACATCCATAGCGCTGGCTGCATCTGCCACGGTGTAGTTCTGGTCAACGACCAGTTGAGCGGATTCGCGTTTAAACTCTGCGCTGAAATTTCTTTTTTTCATTATGACACCTGTGTTGTTCTGAGGTGAGCATATCACCTCTGTTCAGGTGGCCAAATTCAGTAAACCACTTCAGACTGCGCCATTGTGATTCGGTGGTGATATGTGACAGGGACGGCGGCAGGGCCACGCCTTCGAACCAGACGCTCAGCAGAAGCTGGCGGATATTCCACATCCAGCGGGCGCGCATGGCATCCTTACGGAAGCTGATTTTCTTCCACTTCCCGTGCTCATCGATACCGCCACAGGTGACGGAGACGTGGACATGAGGGTGCCAGTTCTGCCTGATAAAAATGTCAGGGCAGGTCTGCGCGAATACGCCTCATTGTCGCTACATTTTCTCCCTGGCATATAGCGAATTTATTGCCAACGCTGCCGCTGCGGTGCGATTGTCCACACTCAGCTTTGGAAATACAATTTCAAGGTGTTTATTCACGGTTCTGGGGCTAAGGTTTAAAATATCGCCAATTTCGCGGTTTGTTTTTCCCCTGGCAATCCACAGGAGGACTTCGGCTTCTCGTTGCGTCAGCCCTAGGTTGTTTTTCAGGCGTTTCACCGCTTCGACTTCTTCATGTCCTTTGATCTCTTCAATACGTAGCAAACTTTCTCCTTCAGCGGTCCGGCGTGAAAGATAGAATTTCAGAGCGATGCCTTGCGATGAAAGATCTAAGGGTATTTTTAAACCTTCCGTATTGTTCAGCCAACCGATGATCCGGTTTACTATTTTTTTATTGGGTTCATACCCGGTATCGCTGAAGTTTTTCATCAGTTGCCATGCATTGGGCGTGGCCCAGCGTAGTTGCCCCTCTTTGCTAAAAACACATAAGGTCTGGCCAACGGAATCCATCGCGCTATAGGCACTGACCGTTAATTTTGAGTTCCGCAAGTGGGTACGCATTCTGACAACCAGCTCTTCCGTGCGTATCGGCTTAATTACGTAATCGACCACCCCGGCATCAAATGCATCAACGATATTCTGCGTATCACTCAGGCCTGTCATGAAAATAATCGGGGTATGCCGCAGCCCCGGATTTTGCCGCAGGCGCTTACTGGTTGAAAACCCATCCAGATGCGGCATTACGGCATCAAGCAGAATGATATCTGGGGTTATCTGGCTGGTTATCGAAAGGGCTTGATTACCCTCCAGAGCGACCAGAACGGTAAAACCGGCTTCATCAAGCGTGTCATTCAACATACTTACCGTGTTGATATCATCATCGACGATAAGTACCGTCGGCTTTGCTATTGCCATTTTTCTCTCCCTCCGGGCGTTCAAGACTCTCGACTATCTCTTTGAATCGAAAGCGCCTCAGCAACTCGGCAAATTTTTCGCCCTCGGCTTTGCTGATCTGGTTAGCGGAAATATGTTTGTCCAGCAGTTCACGAAACCCTCTCACATAACCCAATCTGGCCATCTCTTTTAACGACTCAATCTGGACACGGGTAAGCTGCGAGCGTGGTTCATGTATTTCCGGCTGCTTTGGCGGCTGACATTCCGTGCGCCACTGGAGATGCAATATTTCACCGATGTTCTCCAGTAGTAAAGGGAAACGCAGCGGTTTAACCAGGTAGCGAACTTCCCCTTCGCCAGTGAAATGGCGGCATTTACCCTCATCCGCTTCCGCAGAAATCATAATTACCGGCGCTAATTGTCCCTTATTACGTAACTGACGTAGCAGTTCCCACCCCGACATTTCAGGCATTGCAACATCCAGAAGAAGAAGGTCGATATGATTTTGCCGGGCTAAATGTAGCGCGACATGACCATTTTCGGCTGTTAGCAGCGTGAAGCCTATGGGCGTGAGTAAATCCATCATCAGCTGCCGATGGGATTCATCATCGTCAACTACCAGCAGGGTGTGTCGCTTGCCTGGATATCCGGTGATTACCGCAGGCTCGGCGGGTTGGTAGGCATCCCCGCTATAGCTTGGCAGCATCAGGGTGAGTTTAAACGTTGTGCCTTCGCCACGGATGCTTTCCACCTGGAGATCGCCACCCATGATATAAGTCAGAAGCCGGGTAATCGTCAGCCCAAGGCCCGTCCCGATCCGACGACTATCGCCGGATACGCGTTCGAAAGGCTTAAAGATGCGTTCCAGGTTCTCAGGGGCGATGCCGATGCCGGTATCGTGAACCGAGAAAAACGCCACCTCGCTACGATACTGGAAATCGAGGGTTACACTGCCTCTGTCCGTGAATTTAACCGCATTAGAAAGCAGATTGATAAGAATTTGCCGGAGGCGTTTCTCATCCGTCATCACCGCCTCGGGCAGCCAGTGTGGGGCGTTGTAGTGAAATGTCAGTCCTTTATCGCTGGCCTGTTGTTCAAACATGGCGACCAGTTGCTGCACCAAATCGCCAATGCGCACTTCTTCACGATATATTTCTAATTTTCCCGCTTCAATTTTCGAAATATCCAGTAATCCCTCAATTAGATTAGCCAGATGCTCGCCGCTTCTGCGCATAATACCGATACCGCGCTGCCGGGCTGGGGGGATATCATCAGCACGTTCGAGTAATTGCGCATAACCCAGCATCGCATTGAGCGGCGTTCTGAGTTCATGAGTAATGCCGGTGAGATAGCGGCTTTTGGCCTGATTAGCATCGTCGGCATCTTCCTTTGCCTGCTGCAATTGCCGGTCCGTTGCTTCATGGGCAATAATTTCTTTCATCAGACGGTCGCTTTGCAGGCGCAATTCCTCTTGCGCAATCTGGCGACTTTTATTTGTCAGGACAAATAGCCAGGTGGTGACGCCGGTTACGATAAGCAGGATAAAAAAAACTTTCCATAACGCCGCGGCGAGAAGGTCCTGCTCGCTGCCGAATTCATCGCGCATCTGAGCGAAAACCAGCATCAAAAGCAGACCGATGACGGAACTGAATAACAGCAAAATGCTGATAAAACTCCACACTCTGGGATCAATTTTGCGTAATGATTTTTCTTTAATAAATATCCCGATAAGCTTTGAAGCCTGTTCCGTATAGCGCGCATGAGGTTTGCAAGTATCGTTGCACTGGACATCGAGAGAACAACATAGTGAGCAAATACTGCCCTGATAAAAAGGACAATAGCTCATCTCTGGTTTTTCAAAATAATTACCGCAGACACAGCATTCCGTTGCCGTGACCTGCACCGGCGTCCGGGAAAAATAGTAACGTCCGCGAGTCAGCCAGGCGATGAAGGGGGCGGTGATAAACGTCAGACACAACGATAACATTGAGGCAAAAACCTGTAGAGGATGACCAAGCCATCCCATCCAGGCTGAGAGACCGCAGAGCATGGCGAGCGTCATCGAACCGATGCCGACAGGATTGATATCGTAGAGATAGGCCCGGCGAAACTCTATTTCCGCTGGTCGTAATTTAAGCCACTTATTTAACGTGAGATCGGCAACCACGCTGCCAAGCCAGGATGTGGCCGCCACCGCATAAATGCCCAGGATATCCTCAAATACGCGATAAACGCCAAGTTCCATCAATAACAGAGCAATACCGACATTAAAAAACAGCCACACGACGCGCCCTGGATGACGATGGGTCAGGCGCAGGAAAAAATTAGACCATGCGATCGAGCCGGCATATGCATTGGTGACGTTAATTTTGAGCTGGGAGAGCACCACAAAAATACCGGTTAATGCCAGTAGCGTTGATGATGAATGGGTGACATAGCTAAATGCCACCAGATACATATGGGTGGGTTCGCTGGCCAGTTCCGCGCCGAGTCCGTAATTAAACGCCAGCACGGCGAGGAAGGAGCCGAGCAGGATCTTGATGGCGCCGATGACAACCCACCCCGGACCTGCGGCAATTACTGCGCCATACCATCTCCAGCGGGCCGGATGTTGTGGCTTTGGTAAAAAACGAACCTGATCGACCTGCTCTCCCACTTGACTTACCAGTGAGAGCAGTACGGAACAGACGGCGCCGAGCTGAAGGAAATCGAAAGAACCATCGCGGGCTGTAATAAAACCAGGGAAGTCGATCCAGTTTTGCAGCACATGATGTTCACGTATTAAAATGAAAATAAAGGGTAATAGCTGTAGCGCCAGCCAGCAAAACTGGGTGAACTGCTGAAAACGGGAAATAAAAGTGAACCCCCAGGTGACGAGGGGAATAACAACAACGGAACCAATCAGATAACCAAAGTGCAATGGCAGGCCAAACAGCATATTAAGCGCCATCGCCATAATAGCGGCTTCCAGGGCGAAAAATATAAAGGTGAAAGAAGCATAGATTAACGAGGTCACCGTGGAACCAAGGTAGCCAAATCCGGCGCCGCGGGTCAGCAAATCAATATCCAGGCCGTTTTTTGCGGCATTAATGGCAATCGGCATTGATAGCGCAAAGATAATAATGCTAACTAAGATAACCGCCACCACCACATAATTAAATCCATAGGTTAACGTCAGCGCGCCGCCAATGGCTTCAAGCGCCAAAAAGGTAATTGCGCTGAGCGCTGTCATAACAACTTGCTTTGCGCTCCAGCGTCGTGCCGAGACCGGCGTATAGCGGAGCGCAAAATCCTCGAGAGTCTGATTGGTCACCCACTGGTTGTAGCGTCTGCGCGATTTAAACGCCTTTTGCTGAACGGTCATTCACTGCTCCTGAAATGATAAAAATGCTGAACTTAACCACAGGCGCGTCTTAGTATTTTCTTGTTATCGCGCACGTGAGCATGTCTTGATTATGAGAATTAACCAATACGTTAAATGACGTAGCCGCTGCGTTACCTCGCGCATTGTTGGATTGATGGACTCTCTCGCATGATAGCCCCAGTTGAGATGAACCATAACGATTATGAGGGCTACCATGAACATTCGTGATTTACCCCAGCCACATAGAAATATGAAAATCCCGAGCCCAGGCCGGTTTCACCAGGCGTGCCTCAAAGCGAAACTTTTGGCGATTGCCGGCCTGATGATGGCAGCTAATACGGCCATCGCCGCCCCGGCGACGTCAGTGGTTAATACCACGGGCCTGGCGGTCACCGACAATAGCGTCAAGGTCGGGATACTGCATTCATCCACAGGCACGATGGCCATCAGTGAAACCGGCTCGATTCAGGCTGAAAAGCTGGCTATTGAGCAGATTAACGCTGCCGGAGGGGTACTGGGGAGAAAAATTGAATATGTACAGGAAGACGGGGCCAGCGACTGGCCGACCTTTGCAGAAAAAGCGCGTAAGTTACTGGTCAGTGATAAGGTCGCCGCTATCTTCGGCGGCTGGACTTCGGCTTCCCGCAAAGCCATGCTGCCGGTACTTGAGCAATATAACGGCATGCTCTATTACCCAACCTTTTACGAAGGGCTTGAGCAATCGCCAAACGTTATTTATACCGGACAGGAAGCTACTCAACAGATAATCTCCGGCATTGATTGGGTAGTTAAAAATAAACATGCAAAAACCTTCTACCTGCTTGGCTCTGATTATATTTGGCCGCGTACTGCAAACAAAATCGCCCGTCACCATATTGAAAAGCTGGGGCTGAAAGTCGTTGGCGAAGATTATTACCCACTCGGTAATACGCAGTTCAATTCGGTTATTAACAAAATAAAACTCAAGAAGCCTGATGTTATCTATGCCATTGTTGTCGGCGGTTCGAATGTGGCCTTCTATAAGCAATTGAAGGCGGCGGGGATCGATATGACGCAGGAGAAACCGCTGCTGCTGACCATCTCCGTCACGGAAGATGAGATCCGCGGTATTGGCGGCGAAAATATCGTCGGCGCCTATGCCTCGATGAAGTATTTCCAGAGTATGGATAATCCGGAAAATAAAAGCTTTGTCGCCGCATTTAAAAAGCGCTGGGGTAATGGCATGGTTATCGGCGATGTCACTCAGGCGGCCTATCTTGGCCCATGGTTATGGAAAGCGGCGGTTGAGAAAGCTGGCTCGTTCGACGTGGACAAAATTCGTAAGGCCTCGCCCGGTATTGAGTTCAAAGATGCGCCGGAAGGGTATGTACGCATCCATGATAACCATCATCTGTGGTCCAAAACGGTTATCGGTCGCGCTCGTGCGGATGGGCAGTACGACGTGATTTATCAGACGCCAGAACTTATCGAACCGAACCCATTCCCGAAAGACTAACCGACGCTTCCCCCCATATAGCGTGGGGGGTCTTTGACTTCACCGAGGATACTTCCATGTTCAGCGATTATAACTTCGCCGAGTTGGCTTCCATTTTTGTCATGCAGGGGTTTTCGGGGCTCAGCCTGTTCGCCGTGTTTGTTCTGATGTCGCTTGGACTCGCTATTATTTTTGGCCAGATGGGCGTGATTAATATGGCTCATGGCGAGTTCATGATCCTGGGTGCTTATGTCACATGGTTGACCGGTAAGTTTTTCAGCGCTTATCTGCCTTCAATCTTCGGCATCTACTTCTTTGTTGCCATTGCCCTTGCTTTCCTGTGTACCGCCTTGCTGGGTACGCTCGTTGAGAAAATCCTGATACGGCATCTGTATAAACGCCCCCTCGACACGCTGCTGGCGACATGGGGTCTGAGCCTGATTCTACAGCAGTGCTATCGTTCGCTATTTGGTCCCCGCGAAGTCGGCGTTGACTTACCTTCATGGCTAATGGGGTCGTATCAGTTTGCCGACAATATTGATATTCCTGTTAATGGGGTATTTGTTCTGCTGCTGACCGTAGTTATTACCGCTTTTACGGCCTGGCTGATTTATTTCTCCGCCTGGGGAATAAAAGTCCGCGCGGTGGTACTTAACCGCCAGATGGCCAGCGGGGTGGGTATTAATACGGCTCAGGTCGATAGTCGAACCTTCGCACTTGGGTGCGGCATCGCCGGGATCGCCGGAAGCGCCTTTACCATGATCGGCTCAACAGGTCCAACGGCTGGCCAGCAGTATATCGTTGACACCTTCCTGGTGGTGGTGTTTGGCGGCGCGCAAAGTTTGCTCGGCACGCTCGCCTCCGCATTTGCCATTTCACAATCGCAATCCACGCTGGAGTTTTTCCTGAGCGGTTCAATGGCGAAGGTGATTACGCTACTGATCGTGGTCGGCATTCTGCTATTGCGTCCGCAAGGTCTTTTCGCCAACCGGGTCCGCCGCTAGGAGTTTATGATGAAACGCATGCAAAATTATCCGCTACTGGGTATTGCCCTGGTGATAGGCCTTATTTTTATCGTCATGCCGCTAACCCTGGATCTTTTCCGTTTAAACCTGATCGGTAAATACCTGACTTATGCATTTGTTGCCGTCGGGCTGGTACTTTGTTGGGGCTACAGCGGTATTCTGAGCCTGGGGCAGGGCATCTTTTTTGGCCTCGGCGGTTATTGTATGGCCATGTTTCTCAAGCTGGAAGCTTCCTCGCCAGCGGAAACAAAAATGCAAACCACCCCGGGCATCCCGGATTTTATGGACTGGAATCAGCTAACCGCTTTGCCCTCGTTCTGGCAGCCATTCCATTCTTTTAGTCTGACAATTCTGGCTATTTTAATCGTGCCCACTATTTGCGCATGGATTCTCGGCAGCGCAATGTTTAAACGCCGCGTTGGCGGGGTGTACTTCGCTATTATCACCCAGGCTATCTCCGCGATCCTGACGATTCTTATTATCGGACAACAGGGTTACACCGGGGGAATTAACGGCATCACGGATTTACGCACGCTTTTAGGTTGGGATATCCGTACTGATTCTGCACGCTATATCCTCTACTTTATTAATGCTGTTTTACTGATGCTGGTTGTGAGCGCGGGCTATTTTATTGTGAATAGCAAACTCGGCCGACTGATGGTTGCCATTCGCGATAAGGAAGACCGCGTTCGTTTCTCTGGTTATGATGTCGCGAATATCAAAACGGTGGTTTTCTGCATTAGCGCTCTGTTTTCGGCGATCGGTGGCGCGATGTTCACTCTGCAAGTAGGGTTCATGTCGCCAGGGTTTATTGGCACTGTTGCTTCAATTGAAATGGTCGTTTTCTGTGCCGTGGGCGGGCGAGGTTCTTTGCTGGGGGCAGTATATGGCGCCCTTATCGTCAATGCCGCCAAGAGCAGTATTTCCGAGTCTTTTCCTGAACTCTGGACGATTGCCATGGGCCTGCTCTTTATTGCCGTCGTGCTGATTTTCCCGAAAGGACTGGCAGGGCTTTATCAGCAATATATTCACCCGATCGTGATGTCGCTGCTGCGCAAAAAGAGTATGACCAAACCCAGAGTAAACACCGGAGTGCTGAAATGAAAAATCCGATAAAAGAAATAATTTTAGCGGTAGAGGGATTAACCGTTTCATTTAATGGCTTCAAAGCCGTCGATGATTTTTCAATGTACATCGATGAGGGGCAGATTTACGTTATTATTGGCCCAAATGGCGCGGGTAAGACAACAGTGCTTGATCTCATTTGCGGGAAAACAAAGCTAACCAGCGGCAGCATCAAATTTCGCAATAAGGAACTGAGTAAACTTCGGGAAAATAAAATTGTTCATGAAGGGGTTGGGCGTAAATTCCAGAATCCATCAATCTATGAGAACTTAACGGTATTTGAAAATCTCGAGTTATCTTATCCCAAAGCCAGAACCGCGTTGGGCGCCATGTTCTTTCGTCGCACGCCAGAAATAATCGCTGCGGTCGAACAGGTTGCTGGCGAAATTTTCCTTGCCGATTACCTACATACGCAGGCTGACCTTCTCAGCCATGGGCAAAAGCAGTGGTTAGAAATAGGGATGCTACTAATACAAGATCCTAAGCTCATGATGCTGGACGAACCCGTGGCAGGCATGTCTGTCGCCGAACGCCAAAAAACCGCGCAGCTCCTGCGCAAAATTGCCGGGGGACGTTCTGTACTGGTGATTGAACACGACATGCAGTTCGTCGAAGACATTGCCGATCATGTCACCGTCATGCACCAGGGAAAAGTATTGTCGGAAGGTAGCATCAATAAAGTCAAAAACGACCCTCGGGTTATTGACGTTTATCTTGGTCATTAAGGAGACACGGATGCTGAAAATTTCTGATTATGCTGTCGCATATGGTCAGAGCCAGGTCATCAGTGGACTGAATCTGACGTTAGCAGAGGGTGAAATCGTCGCTCTGGTAGGGCGCAATGGTATGGGTAAAACCACGCTGATGAAATCACTGATTGGTATGATACCGTCCTGTGCCGGTGAGTTAGAGTTTGCCGGTACAAATATTACCGGCTTGCTTAGTTACCAGCGCGTTCAGCATGGCATTGGCTTTGTCCCGCAGGGGCGAATGGTATTTTCAACCATGACGGTTGAAGAAAATATAAAAACGGGGATTCGCCAATCCCGTTCGTTACAGGTTCCTGAATACCTGTATGACTATTTCCCTGTGCTGAAAGAAATGCGCAAACGGATGGCGGGAAATCTTTCCGGTGGTCAGCAGCAGCAGCTCGTTATGGCCAGAGCTCTCGCCGGTAAACCCAAATTACTTTTGCTGGATGAACCAACGGAGGGAATTCAACCGTCAATTATTAAAGAAATGGCAAAAATATTACGTAAGATTCGTGATGCAGAAGGGTTGACCATATTAGTTTCCGAGCAGGTTTTAAGCTTTGTACTCGATGTGTCAGATAAAATTGTTGTTATTGAGAAAGGCAATATTGTTCATCAACAGGCGCGTTCTGGTGCTGATGAAGAACAAATTGCGTCATATCTGTCGGTTTAAATTTATATCACCAACTTAACTACGAGAGGTCTGCTATGGGTAGCACCGGAAGTGTAAGCTCCTGGGATGAAGCGTTATTAATTGCCGCCATCCAATACCCCGTTCCCGTTATTAAAGGACCGGAGGATATCCAGATACAGGTCGATAAGATTTGTAAGGCCGTTGACTCCACCAAAGCCGGATATCCGGGACTTGATGTTATCGTCTTCCCGGAATATTCAACCCAGGGACTGAATACTAAAATCTGGACCTATGACGAGATGTTACTCACTCTCGATAGCCCGGAGATTGGTCAGTTCAAAGAGGCCTGTATCCGCAACGGCATCTGGGGGGTATTTTCCTTAATGGAGCGCAATGAAGACCCGTCTCTTCCACCGTACAACACCGCTATTATCATTAACGATCGGGGCGATATCGCTCTGCATTACCGCAAGCTGCAACCATGGGTTCCGATTGAGCCCTGGATGCCGGGAAATATGGGAATGCCGGTATGCGATGGGCCTAAAGGTTCTAAACTCGCCGTCTGCATATGCCATGACGGCATGTTCCCGGAACTGGCGCGTGAGGCTGCTTATAAAGGCTGCAATGTCTATATCCGTATTTCGGGCTATTCCACGCAGGTGAACGATCAGTGGATCTGGACCAACCGGACGAATGCCTGGCAAAACCTGATGTATACCGTTTCGGTGAATCTGGCCGGTTATGACGATGTCTTTTATTACTTCGGCGAGGGTACGGTCTGCAATTATGACGGTAACGTCATTCAGCAGGGGCACCGCAACCCATGGGAAATTGTTACCGCAGAGCTGTTCCCGCGCCTGGTGGATAAAGCGCGTGAAAACTGGGCGTTGGAAAACAATATTTTCAACCTTGGCTGCCGGGGCTATGTCGGCAAACCGGGAGGCGAACGCGAGAATTACCTGACCTGGGTGCGCGATCTTGCCAATGGCGAATACAAACTTCCGTGGGATGAAAATGTCAAAATTCGCGATGGCTGGAAGTATTATCCTGATGGGGTGCAATTAGGCCCGCTACCTAAATAAATTGAGTGTGCCAGGCGCTAAGTCAATCACTTTAAAGACTGAAGTCTGGCGCAGTAGCCCCTGAAAGTTGAATATCCAATTCCAATGAGTAGGGGGCAGCCATCCGGTAAGGGCTGAATTTGCCTGCGGGATTGGCTCAGCCCGCCAGACCGGTTTGGTGTTGCGCCGGACAATGTCCGGCGGCAAAGAAGGTAATGACTCCAACTTACTGATAGTGTTTTATGTTCAGATAATGCCCGATGACTTTGTCATGCAGCTCCACCGATTTTGAGAACGACAGTGACTTCCTGCCCAGCCTTGCCAGATGTTGCCTCAGATTCAGGTTATGCCGCTCAATGCGCTGCGTATATCGCTTGCTGATAACGTGCAGTTCTCCCTTCAGGCGTGATTCATAAAGCGGCCAGCCATCCGTCATCCATACCACGACCTCAAAGGCCGACAGCAGGCCCAGAAGACGCTCCAGCGTGGACAACGTGCGTTCACCGAAGACGTGCGCCACAACCGTCCTCCGTATCCTGTCATACGCGTAAAACAGCCAGCGCTGGCGTGATTTAGCGCCGACATAACCCCACTGTTCGTCCATTTCCGCGCAAACAATGACGTCACTGCCCGGTTGTATGCGTGAGGTTACCGACTGCGGTCTGAGTTTTTTAAGTGACGTAAAATCGTGTTGAGGCCAACGCCCATAATGCGGGCGGTTGCCCGGCATCCGACGCCATTCATGGCCATATCAATGATTTTCTGGTGCGTACCGGGCTGAGAGACGGTGTAAGTGAACTGTAGTTGCCATGTTTTACGGCAGTGAGAGCAGAGATAGCGCTGATGTCCGGCAGTGCTTTTGCCGTTACGCACCACGCCTTCAGTAGCGGAGCAGGAAGGACATCTGATGGAAATGGAAGCCACCCGCACAGCGCGCTGGGATATCACTCCCCGAGGGAATACCGGCGGCAGCGGACATCGTTAACTTAAGATACAAAAGCTGTTCGGAGATGGAGGGTCAAGATCAGGGTGACCTGCGCCATGATGTTATCCGAGCCCTGTTTCCTAATCACTACACCGGTATTTGATTACCCAGGTCAACTTCAGGCTGTTACAGGGACGGCAACCGTGTCAGCACATCCTTGAGATAGGGAAGGTGCGAACAAGTCCCTGATATGAGATCATGTTTGTCATCAGGAGCCATGGAACAGGGTTCATCATGAGTCATCAACTTACCTTCGCCGACAGTGAATTCAGCAGTAAGCGCCGTCAGACCAGAAAAGAGATTTTCTTGTCCCGCATGGAGCAGATTCTGCCATGGCAAAACATGATGGAAGTCATCGAGCCGTTTTACCCCAAGGCTGGTAATGGCCGGCGACCCTATCCGCTGGAGACCATGCTGCGTATTCACTGCATGCAGCATTGGTACAACC
>OJTV01000184.1_pt1 | contig 12557 bp, 13 predicted proteins | sample 1599791 | NCBI WGS metagenome assembly OJTV01 (sample SAMN04436617, study PRJEB24849) | human gut metagenome | biome: human gut; feature: NICU; material: stool | host: Homo sapiens | place: USA: Saint Louis, MO | collected 2011-02-17 | reverse complement strand
AGCCGAAGGTCGGGTGGTTTGCTCGCAGGAAGCCCAGCATGATCCCGGCAAACAGTTGAAACAACTGTTGCTAGTGACGATGTTTCCATCGAAGAAAAAATCACCGCTATTTCAGAGCGTATGCGTCAAGTACAGAAAGGGAAGGCAGTGTCGTTTGATTCTTTCTTCGATTCTTATTCCAAACAAGAAATTGTGACAACGTTCATGGCTCTTTTAGAATTAATGAAAACAGGCGTGATTTATGCTGAACAAGAAAATAATTATAGTGAAATTTTGTTATTTAATACAGAAACCCAGCAGGAAGATACAACAGAGGTGGAGGAAACACAGTGACATTAGTTAGTCAAATTGAAGCAATTTTATTTGTGGTTGGCGAAGAAGGAATTGGCTTGGAAGAGCTGGCGTACTTATTAGAGAAGTCAACAGCAAAAACCTATGAAGAATTAACGAAATTGAAAGAACATTATGCTTCTGACAATAAATCGGCGTTGAATATTTTAGAAGTCGGCAATCATTTTGTCTTAACAACGAAGAAAAAATATGCCTCATTACTAAAAAAATATGCGCAATCGCCTATGTCGAACGCCTTATCACAAGCGGCGCTAGAAACATTATCCATTATTGCTTATAAGCAACCAATTTCGCGTATTGAAATTGATGAAATTCGTGGCGTACAGACTTCTGGCTCTATCCAAAAGTTAGTTGCCCGTCAGTTGATAGAAGAAAAAGGCCGCGTAGATGGTCCTGGCAGAGCAATTTTATATGGCACAACGAAGTATTTTATGGATTACTTTGGGTTGAAAAGTTTAGATGAATTACCAGATATCCAACAAATGGAAGATGAATTAGAAGAAGAACTACCAATGGATCTATTTTTTGATCGTTATCAAGAAACGAACCCAATGTCTGAAACAACAGAAGGCGAGGAAGCTTAAACAATGGAAAGATTACAAAAAGCAATTGCTCATGCTGGGGTGACTTCGCGTCGCAAAGCAGAGGAATTAATTGTCAAAGGTCGCGTAAAAGTCAACGGCCAAGTGGTCAAAGAATTAGGAACACAAGTAAGTAAACAAGATACCGTTGAAGTTGATGGTGTACCAATTTATCAAGAAGAATATGGTTATTATTTATTCTATAAACCAAGAGGGGTTATTTCTGCGGTGTCTGACGATAAAGGCCGTAAAGTAGTAACGGATTATTTTACAGATGTTACTGAGCGAATTTATCCAGTCGGTCGTCTGGATTATGATACTTCTGGGTTGTTACTTTTAACGAATGATGGAAGTTTTTCACAAAAATTAACCCATCCTAAACATGAAGTAGATAAAGTCTACGTAGCAAAAATTAAAGGTGTACCAACTAAACGGGATCTATTGCCATTAGCCAAAGGCATTCGCATTGATGGCAAACGCACAGCACCAGCCAATTTTCAAATTCTTTCAGCGGATATTAAAACAGGTAGCAGTGTCGTGGAATTAACGATTCATGAAGGACGTAATCATCAAGTGAAGAAAATGTTTCAAGCTGTTGGTTTCCCTGTTCAAAAATTAAAACGTGAACGTTACGGTGAGTTGACCTTACAAGGTTTGCGACCAGGGCAATATCGTGATTTAACTAAAAAAGAAATCAGTCAATTATTAAATCAAGCTAAATAAGATAAAATGACTCGATCTCTTCGCGCTTATGGCGAAGGGATTGTTTTTTTTGAGAAATGAAACAATCAATGAAATTTAATAAAAAAGCTTAGTTAGTTGCATTCATTGTTCAAATCGGTTACACTAAGTAAGTAAAAAAATATAATACAAGGTTCGTCTTCAGGGGCAGGGTGTAATTCCCGACCGGTGGTTATAGTCCACGACTCGTTTTTAACGATTGAATTGGTGTAATTCCAATACCGACAGTATAGTCTGGATAAAGAAGATAGGGCTTATTTGAGACGCTTTTTCATCAGATAATCCTACTCTATTTTTCCCTGCAGAAAAATAGGGTTTTTTTGTATGACAAAGAAGCGAATCAAAAAGTTCGTTGAAGATGGGTCCTTAATTGGAGGATTTCAGATGAACAACAAGGTACAAAAAATGGTCAGCATTGCAATGTTGGCTGCAATCGGTACAGTATTACAATTTGTGGCATTTCCGATTATGCCGGCGTTTAGTTTTTTGAAAATCGATTTTAGTGATATTCCGATTCTACTCGGAATGTTCTTGTACGGACCGTTAGCAGGAGTAATTACTGCTTTTGTTCGTTCGTTGCTACACCTGTTCTTAACCGGACTAGCACCGCAAAATATGGTGGGAGATTTCGCTAGCTTTTTAGCAAGTAGTATCTTCACCTTGCCAATTTTTTATTTCTTTGGTAAAAAGAAAAATATCCGTACAAATCGGATATTGGGCTTAGTAAGTGGGATCTTAGCCTTGACAATTTTCATGAGTATTGCGAATTATTTTGTCATTACACCCATTTACTTACAATTATATGGTGTGACCACACAACAATTTTTAGGAACATCTTTAGCAAGCTATGTGGCGATTGGTATTGTGCCATTCAACCTTATTAAAGGCCTCTTAGTCAGTGGTGTTTTTCTAGTACTACATGCGAAGTTATTGCCATGGCTATCAAAAAAGCAACATACTATTCAGAAAAAAACACCGTTAACAAAATAAATGATAAAAAACCTGCTGTTGAACAATGTTTGACAGTGGGTTTTTAAAATTTACGCCTAAAAGAAAAGAGGTTGTCATAATCTGTCATCATTCTGTTAAAAAATACTAAACCATCTGCATTGTAATTTTAACTTTCCCTTGGTATGATAGAAATCATCAAAGAAAGAGGAGTTTTCCTGAGTGAAAAAGTGTAAAAATTGTCGTCACGTGAATCGTGATACGGAGTCCTTTTGTGAAGAATGCGGCGCTCCGCTAATGAATGAATCAATGCATCAAGAGGAAAACCAAGCACAACCATCAATGAATAAAGGGAACGAATCTACTCCTCTCAGATCAAAAAGAAGCTGGATCTGGGTGTTTCTTTTTGTGTTCATCGTTCTTGGAGCGGGTAGCTATTTTCTCGGGACGCATTATTTTTCTAAGGAACAACAAATTTCTCATTTTATTGAAGCGATTGAGAATGGTGATGCCCAAGAATTAAGTAAAAAAATGAGGACGAACGAGTCTGAATTTCAAGTGAATCCGCAAAGCATTAAGCCCTTAATCACTTATTATCAAAAAAATCCAACTGAGCTAAAAAAATTAGAAAAAGCGCTATTAAAGGATAAAAAGCTACATGGTTTAACTATTCGTGAAACAAGTCAAACAGCATTTTTCTTTCACCGTTATCAATTCATTTTAACGCCTGTTTCTGTTCAGTTAACGACGAATCAACGCGGTGTGACGCTGGCAATGAACGGTCGGGAAGTGGGAACTTCCGACTCAACCACTTATCAAAAAGAATTGGGACCCTTAGCGCCAGGACAATATACCTTTACAGCCACAGTGAAAGATAGCACCGGCGAACCTGTTATCACAGAAGAGTATCGTTTATTAGAAGAGGAAAATTATATTTCTAGTATTCCTTTAGATTTTAAACGAATGAATTTTGTTGTGGAGAGCAATCTGCCAGACGCAGATATTTATATTAATGATCGGAAAGTTGGTACGCTAACGAATGGAAACAAAACGATTGGCCCTTTGTTCTGGTCCAAAGGGATGACGATTCAACTTAAAAAGACGATTAATGGAGAAGAAATTCAAACATCAAAAGAAACGATTGGTGAAAATGATTTTGTCGAAGCGCTCTCCGATAATCCAACGCTACAATTGAATTTTCCGTTAGCTAGCGACTATGATGCCCGCAAAGCGCTAGAAACCTTTTATCAAGCATTTGCCAAACAAGTGAAAAGTCATACGGATAGTACAGAATTTGCTAAAAAATATCTCGTTGGTGGGGAAAATAATCCTCAATTTCCTTCTTTTATTGAAGCACTTGAACGATTACGTGAAAAGAAATCGACCGATGTTTCACCAGATTTTGAAGTGACCATTAATACGCTACAATTGGATGGTAAAGAAAATTACCATGTCAATTATTATTTAGAAGCTAAAAATTCTAAAGCAAAAGAAAATGGTCTTCGTTATGAATGGATCAATGGCCTAAATGATCAAATTCATTTAGTCAAAGAAGGACAATTACAGTTTGTTTCGATAGATGAGCAAACACTTGCTTGGCTCGAAAAAATACTCTAAGCAAAAATGAGTGCTAAATTATTTAGCACTCATTTTTGCTTATTTCTATTGCACGCGTGGGACATTTGCGGTACGCTTTTAACACATTCTCGCGTTCGTTTTCTGGAATAAATTGTTGTCGAGCATGCGGCTCGTCTTTAAAAAGGACAATCCCATGATCATCATAATCAAATATATTGGGCGCATAAACTTGACAAAGTCCACAAGCAATACATTTTTCAGGAACTAAACGTGATTGCATAAACAGTGACACATCCTATCTAAAAGAGGTTTACTATGGAAGCAACTTTTATTTTAGCGTTATTATCTCATGGATACAAGGTACGTGCATCAACTTTGTATCATCTTTTAAAAGGCAAACGGACTAGCTCTGTTTTGATTTATGGGTTTTTATATGATTGTTTACGATTCATTGGCTGGTGGCCAACGATTTCCGAACAAGCCTATTTTCAATTTCTTGAAAAACTTTCGAAGGCGAAACAAATTCAGTATCACAAAGAGACAAATGAGATTCAACTAACAAAAGAAGGGCAACTATTTTTAAAGGAGCACCATTTTTCGTTGCTGGATTATCCTGCAATTGATCTTTATCGTTTTGGCAGAAGTGATCGAGAAAGTTGGCAACTCATTCAATTTGCCGTGCAAGTGACTTCGTATTTATCATTTGAGGAAAAACAGTATATTCCACTTTTATCAACACCGATTCCGCAACTATATTTGAAACGATGGTTACAAAAAGACAAGAAAAAGCAGCGCATTCAATCAATCAAAGAAGAACTGTTGCGAGGGTTTGAGTTACTACCTGAAGCAGAAAGCGACTATTTGGTTGCGCAACTTTCTGGTTATCAGCAAACTGGCAAAGTTCCTCAGCAATTAACAAGCGATAAGACAGCTCTTGAACAGCGTTTGTGGCACACGCAAGCGGTTCATCATTTACTGCAGTTGATAATGTACGGAGGAAACTATCCTGCTTTACAAACGCTTGTATGGCCGTATCTAGAAAAAAATCTAAACAAAAGTATGCAAGAAACCCAACGATTGTTAACGGAAGGCAAGACGCTTCAAGAAATTGCTGAGCAACGAAAAATAAAACTGAGTACCATTCATGATCATCTATTAGAGTTGGCTATTCAAGGGCAGCTGCAGGCGTCTGTTTATCTTGAAAAGGAGGCAATACTCCAAAACTTGGCTCAAACAGAACAAAATCCGCGGTTGTGGGTGTATCGGGATTGGCGAGCGCAAGAAGCGACGCTTTCTTATTTAGATTTCCGCTTATATCAAATCCAACAAATTTGGCAAGAAAAGGAGTGAGTGTTGTTGACATTAGAACAAGAATTATTCACTCGATTTGGTTATGCAGCGTTTAAGCCTGGTCAAAAAGAAGTGATTACAAACTTACTTGACGGTATGAATACATTGGCTGTTTTGCCAACAGGCACTGGCAAATCATTGTGTTATCAATTTGTGGGCCAAAAGTTAGAGGGACTAACGGTAATTGTTTCTCCCTTACTTTCGTTAATGGAAGATCAGGTGCGTCAATTACAAAGACAAGGAATTAAAGGTGCGGTTGCCTTAAACAGTACGTTACAGTATTCAGAAAAGCGTTATATTTTAGCGAAAATGTTCCAATATGATTATCTGTTTTTAAGCCCAGAAATGCTTTTGCAGCAAGAAGTACTTAGTGTGTTACAACGCCAAAAAATTGCATTATTTGTGGTGGATGAAGCCCATTGTGTTTATCAGTGGGGCGTCGATTTTCGCCCTGAATATAGTAAATTAGATCTGGTCCAAAAACAGCTAGACTTTCCTTTGACCTTGGCGTTAACTGCCACAGCGACACCCGTTGTACAGCACGCAATTATAAAACAATTATTTTCTCATGGTAGCTATCAAGAAGTTCTTTCTTCAGTGAATCGAAAAAATATTGGCTTGTTCGTGAAGGAAACGTCAGAAAAAGAAGAAGTGTTACTAGATTACTTATCTAAAACGGCTGGGAAAAACATTATCTATTGCGCCACGCGCAACAAAACAGAACAAATTAGTCAACTTATTCAGGCGAAAACCAGTTTTAAGGTAGCCTATTATCATGGGGGCTTGGAGGCTAGTGAACGTAGTCGCTTGCAAGAACAATTTATTGATAATCAAATCGATATTCTTTGTGCAACGAATGCTTTTGGGATGGGAATCGACGAACCTGATGTTCGTGGAGTGATTCATTTTGATTTGCCTGATAGCTTAGAAAATTACCTGCAGGAAATCGGGCGAGCTGGACGTGATGGTCAAAAAAGTTGGGCGCTATTATTGTATAAAAAAGGGGATGAATTTATTCATCGGTTTTTCTTAGAAGAGACAAGAGCGAATCGAGCGACCTTAAAATCGCTGATTGAAGGAGAAGAACAAGCAGGTTTGTTAGAAAATGCCACCGAGTTACAACAAAAATGGGTTCAAGGCTATTTAGCCAAGGATTATTCTTTTGAAGAGCTAGAGCATCGTTTAGAGGAGAAAGAAAAAGATCGTCAAGCACAATTAAGAGGGATGCTGACGTATATTGAAACCACAACCTGTCGAAGAACGTTGATTCAAACTTATTTTCAAGAATCGATTGTAAAACAATCACTGGAAACTTGTTGTGATAATTGTGCGTTATTCTTTGACATTTACCAAGATTCAATAGTAAAATCGAACAAGACTAGCAATCAAAATGAAGAAGGTTGGCGTTCTAAATTTCTAAAATTATTTAAAGAACGTGATTAATTCATTTTTTTAGTCGGCAGTTGGCAAAAGCTATGATATAATAACAAGCGAGAGAAGTTTAGGAGGAAATTAGCAGTGAGTAAAAAGGACAAAAAGAAAAACCAAGCTCGTGAGCCATGGGAACAATCAATTTATGAACCTGATCAAAATGGTGGTGGTTCTCGTTTAGCAAAACGCCAACAGCAACGAGGAAATTCATTATTTCTAACTGTTTTAGTTATTTTGCTATTATTAATTATTGCCATTCCAATTGGGACTTTCTTATGGATGATGCAAGACAAGAAACCGAACGAAAGTGCTAGCAAAAATAGCCAGCCATCTTCTTCATTAGTCCAATCATCATCAAAAGAGAAGAAAAAAGAAAGTACGTCAAAATCAGTGGAAAGCTCAGAACCAGCAAGCAGCCAACCAGCTGAAAATACAACACCTTCAAGTTCTGATGCTGCTGCACAGCAACAACAGGACCAACAAGCACAACAACAGCAACAGCAACAACAAGAGCAGCAACAACAACAAGAAGCTCAAAATCAACAACAGCAACAAGCGCAGAACCAACAACCTGTTTATGATACCGTTCAAAGTGGTGAAGGGGCACGTCAAGTTGCCGAACGTAACGGAATGACATTAGAACAAATTTTAGCGTTAAATCCTGGGATTGATACATCTGTGTTTTATCCGGGACAACCATTACGTATTAAATAATCCAGAAAAAGAGGTTTGGACAGCACTTTCAAGGGCTAAACCGCGACGGATGATTACATGAGAATGCCAATAAGCAGAAATTTCCGAAAGATGGTTTGCGTCTTTCGAGGGATTTCGGCTTATTGCTTTTTCGTTAGAAACTCGTCATCAGTTTAAATCCAAGTTCTTTTCTTCTGATTTTAATATAAAAGAAGAAGCGCATTTTAAAGGATGCATATCAGTTAAGGAGTTTTTTCATGGGGAAAATCAGTATTGCTATTGACGGACCAGCTTCGTCAGGCAAAAGTACAGTTGCAAAAATTTTAGCAAAACAATTGAATTATGTGTATTGTGACACGGGTGCCATGTACCGAGCGATTACGTATCTGGCCTTGCAAAATCAAATCGACATTCAAGCGGAAGAGCCATTAGTAGCGCTTTGTGTCAACCACACTATTTCTTTTCAGCAAGCAGAGAATGGCCAACGTGTTTTTATCGACGGTCATGAAGTGACCGAAGCGATTCGCCAGCCAGATGTAACGAATGCTGTTTCAGCTGTTTCAAAACATGCAAAAGTTAGAGAAGAAATGGTGGCGTTACAACAGAAAATTGGTCAAGCCGGCGGAGTTGTCATGGATGGTCGAGATATTGGTACTGCAGTTTTACCAAAGGCCGAAGTAAAGATATTCTTGGTGGCTAGCGTTGAAGAACGTGCAGAACGTCGTTTTAAAGAAAATCAAGAAAAAGGGATTGAGACGGATTTTGAAACCTTGAAGGCGGAGATTGAACGTCGGGATTATTTAGATTCAACCAGAGAAGTATCACCCCTTGTCCAAGCAAGTGATGCTGTGAAAATCGATACAACAGGGTTGACGATTGAAGAAGTCGTCGCCGCCATACAAAATGTGATTAAACAAAAAGGTTTTGAACTTTTTTAAAGAATTTTAAGAAAAATAGAAGAAATCGCTTTATTTTTTTACAAAAATCTCGTACTATGTAAGTATATATAGCTAAGTTTTGGAATTTTTGTTGGCATAGGAGGATAAGAGGCATGACAGATTTTGAAGACAAACAAGTAGCAAACAACGAAACAATGGAAGATGCAATGAACAGCGTTCAAGAAGTCAGTGTTGGCGATATTGTTAAAGGCGAAGTTTTAGCCATTGAAGACAAACAAGTTGTTGTCGGCATTGAAGGAGCGGGCGTTGAAGGCGTTGTTCCTGCAAAGGAATTATCGACTTTACCAGTTGAAGATGTACACGAACTTGTGAAAGTCGGTGATGTGTTAGATTTAGTTGTTATCACATCAATTGGCAAAGATAAAGAAAACGGCAGTTATTTACTGTCAAAACGCCGTTTAGATGCTAAAAAAGTTTGGGAAGAAATTGAACAAGATTTCCAAGCGGGCAAAGTAATCGAAGCACCTGTTACAAATGTTGTTAAAGGTGGTTTGGTTGTTGATGTCGGTGTTCGCGGATTTGTTCCTGCCTCAATGGTTGAAGATCATTTTGTTGCAGATTTTTCTGAATATAAAGGTCAAACACTAGCATTTAAAATTATTGAAATCGAACCTTCAGAAAACCGCTTAATTCTTTCACATAAAGCAGTTGTTGAAGCTGAAAAAGAATCGAAAAAAGAAGAATTACTTTCTTCTTTACATGACGGAGACGTTGTTGAAGGGAAAGTAGCTCGTTTAACAGATTTCGGCGCATTCATTGATTTAGGTGGCGTGGATGGTTTAGTTCATGTTTCTGAAATTGCTCATCAGCATGTGGGCAAACCAAGTGATGCGTTAACTGTTGGCGAAGACGTTCAAGTAAAAATTCTTTCAATTAATCCAGAAGAAGGACGTATTTCTTTATCTATTAAAGAAACATTGCCTGGACCATGGACAGATATCGAAACAAAAGCAGCCGCTGGGACTGTTTTAGATGGCACAGTAAAACGCCTAACAAGCTTCGGTGCCTTTGTGGAAGTTTTCCCTGGTGTGGAAGGATTAGTGCATATTTCTCAAATTTCTCACAAGCACATTGCAACGCCTCATGAAGTCCTTCATGAAGGGGATCAAGTACAAGTGAAAGTTTTAGAAGTTAATCCAGAGGAACATCGTATTGCTTTAAGTATCAAAGCGTTAGAACCAAAACCTGAGTCTCAAGAAGAACCAAAAGAAGAACAGGAATATGAATTGCCTGAAGAAAATATTGGCTTTACCATGGGCGATATTTTAGGTGACGCTTTATCTGATGCGAAAGAAGAGGAATAACCCGTTACTTTCTTGAAATTTATGAGTTTGACATAGCCGTAAACAGATCGGCTATGTCAAACTCATTTTTTCTTGAATTGGTTAGAAAATCAGCAGAAACTAAAACTTTTCTTGCACTTTAAGGTTTGATTAGGTAAACTAGTAAGGATTGAAATTCTCAAGGAGGGAATCAAATGGCAAATCCAACTATTGCGATTGTCGGTAGACCGAATGTCGGTAAATCGACTATTTTTAACCGCATTGCCGGTGAGCGTATCTCGATTGTAGAAGATACTCCTGGCGTAACACGCGACCGTATTTATACAACTGGAGAATGGTTAGGGCGTGAATTTAGTATTATTGATACAGGTGGGATTGATTTAGGTGACGAACCATTTATGGACCAAATCAAACACCAAGCAGAAATTGCGATTGATGAAGCAGATGTGATTATCTTTGTTGCTAGTGGCCGTGAAGGAATTACTGATGCAGATGAGTTAGTAGCAAAAATTTTATATCGTAGTAATAAACCAGTGATCTTAGCTGTTAATAAAGTTGACAATCCTGAAATGCGTAATGATATTTATGAATTTTATGCTTTAGGACTAGGGGATCCTTTCCCAGTTTCTGGTAGTCACGGGTTAGGCATTGGCGATGTGTTAGACGAAGCAGTTAAACATTTTCCTAACACTTCAGAAGAAGAGGACGAAGATACAATTAAATTTAGTTTAATCGGGCGTCCAAATGTCGGTAAATCATCATTGATTAATGCTATTCTTGGTGAAGATCGCGTGATTGTTTCAGATATTGAAGGAACAACGCGAGATGCAATCGATACGTATTTTGAATCTGAAGAAGGTCAAAAGTTCTTAATGATTGATACAGCTGGTATGCGTAAACGTGGAAAAGTATACGAATCAACTGAAAAATATAGCGTCATGCGCGCAATGCGGGCGATTGAACGCTCAGACATTGTTTTAATGGTCTTGAATGCAGAAGAAGGTATTCGTGAGCAAGACAAGCGTGTGGCGGGCTATGCCCATGAAGCAGGTCGCGGTATTATTATCGTGGTCAACAAATGGGATACAGTCAAAAAAGATACAAATACAATGCGTGATTTTGAAGCGGAAATTCGTGATGAATTCCAATATTTAGATTATGCACCCATTATTTTTGTGTCTGCATTAACCAAACAACGTTTAAACAAACTGCCTGAACTAATTGAAACAGTAAGTATGAATCAAAACTTACGAATTCCTTCAGCGTTGTTAAATGACGTTGTAATGGATGCTGTAGCAATTAATCCAACACCAACCGATAAAGGAAAACGTTTGAAGATTTTTTATGCAACACAAGTGGCAGTCAAACCACCTACATTTGTTATTTTTGTCAACGAAGAAGAACTAATGCACTTTTCTTATGCCCGGTTTTTAGAAAATCAAATCAGAAAAGCATTTACGTTTGAGGGCACGCCGATTAAAATCATTCCGCGACGCCGAAAATAGTGCATTCTACCATACTTTTTTTAGATATTCAAATAAATTTATCAACTTTGAGAAAAAATGATTATTTTTTGAAAAAACTGGTTAAAATACACTAAAAACCTTGCTATTACAACTTTCTTATGCTATCTTGTTAACAGAATATTGAACCAGATCAATATTTGCTGTCTGTTTTTGGACCACTCAAAAATAGACGGAACTTTAGGTGTGTAAAAACATCGTATCTCTTATAGAGGAGGTGAAATGATCCATGGCAAATAAAGCAGAATTAATCGAAAACGTTGCATCTTCAACTGGTTTAACTAAAAAAGATGCTACTGCAGCAGTAGACGCTGTCTTTTCAACAATTCAAGAAACTCTTGCTAAAGGTGAAAAAGTTCAATTAATCGGTTTTGGTAACTTTGAAGTTCGCGAACGCGCAGCTCGTAAAGGACGTAACCCACAAACTGGACAAGAAATTCAAATCGCTGCAAGCAAAGTACCTGCATTCAAACCAGGTAAAGCATTGAAAGATGCAGTGAAATAAGACAGACAATTAGAACCCTTGGTTTCCAAGGGTTCTTTTTTGAATCATACATAAAAAATGTTATTTTAAGAGGTGGTCGAAACAGTACGCTAAAAGGCTAAATTGTAACGAGCCTTGGGTGAGAAAAACGTGCTTCGCTCCGAGAATCAAGCGGGAACGGTTCGACACTCGCTCCTTGCTTTTTTGATAAAAAGAGAAAGATTTATGAATGAAGGACAAAAATAAGTTGTTGCCAGTAGCTGTTTTTTAGTGGTTATGCTAGACTTGGGGTGAAGGAAGAGGAAACAGTCTTAAGGTGGTGAATCAATGAAATACAACTATTCTAGAGGGGAAAACAAGGTCGCTATTATTTATGGAGAAACATTTGCTTCCGTCCTAAAAAAACGACCAGTAACGACGGAGTCAATCGTTGTTTTGGCGAATCAGCGTTACTATGATCTTTTTTCGGAGAAGATTAATTATGCCTTTGGGGAACAGTTGGGATTAAACTGGTATATTTGTCGCAATGATGTTCATTGCAATGACTTATCAGAATTAGAAAGTGTGTTACGTTTCTTAGCTGATTGGCCAGAAAATCAGGATGTTTTATTGATTGGTTTAGGTAATGAAGGGGT
>OJTV01000178.1_pt1 | contig 12801 bp, 9 predicted proteins | sample 1599791 | NCBI WGS metagenome assembly OJTV01 (sample SAMN04436617, study PRJEB24849) | human gut metagenome | biome: human gut; feature: NICU; material: stool | host: Homo sapiens | place: USA: Saint Louis, MO | collected 2011-02-17 | reverse complement strand
TAATAGGCTCATTAATTTTACCAATATTAATGACATTCTTTGTTTATAGAAAAAAGGAGCTTTTTGGATTAAGCAAATAAGAATATTAATAAAAAAAGATGGAAATTAATTTGTAATTTCCATCTTTTTTCTTTCTTTTTTTGATTAATTTATATATTAATTACTATTTATCTTCTCTATCTATAAATAGCTTTTATAGGATCTAACTTACAAGCATTATAAGCTGGTATTATTCCAAATACTACTCCTTCTATTATTGAAACTAATGTAGCTCCTACAAAGGTACTCATTGTAAGTATTGGCTTAAATGGTAAAAAGGCTCCAGCTACTTTGGATATTAAGTATCCTAATAATATTCCAATTAATCCACCTATTAAAGTTACTAATACAGCTTCAAATAAGAATTGAAGTAATATGCTCTTAGGCTTTGCCCCAATAGCTCTTCTTATACCAATTTCTCTTTTTCTTTCAGAAACTGAAACATACATTATATTCATAACTCCAATTCCACCTACTAAAAGTGAAATTCCTGTAATAAATGCTATGAATTTTGTTAATCCACCAATTATCTTTTCAAAGGCTTTTGTAACTTCCTCTGGGTCTTGCATCTCATATTTCCCTCCAATATTAGGATGGTTAGCCATTAAATATTTTTCTATGTCCTTATATACTTCTTTTTTATCAACACCTGCATTAAGTGATACATCTAAGGAAGTTATTACTTCATTGCTATTCATATTGTCTATAGCTTTCTTTGGAACATAACTTGTATTTCCTCCAAAACTCATAATATCAACATGTGGTAAAATACCTATAACCTCAAAATTCATTCCATTCATAGTTACAGCCTTACCAATACCACTTTCTATTGGATTAAATAGTTCTTTTGCAACATTATTATCTAATACAATTACAGACTTATCCTTATCTCCATCTTCAAACCATCTTCCATATTCAACTTTCTCATTTTTTCCATCATAGGATCCAAGCATAGCAAATTGATTTTTATCAAAATACTGAAGCTGACTACTTGAAAAGCTCATTATGCCCATAAAACCTTGAGATGGCTTCACATCTTTAACTCCCTTTATTTCTTTTATTCCATTCATATCTGATTTTGTAAAAGGTTCTAAAAGACTCATATTAGCATCAAAATTATCTGGTTTAAATGTTATGTTTATCTTATTAGCATTAGTTTCTTGAGAAGATTCTAAAACATAAGCTTTTAATCCATCTCCAACTGAAAGTATTGTAACTACAGAGCTTATGCCAATAATAATACCAATCATTGTTAGAAAAGTTCTTAACTTATGAAACTTTAAACTAGCAATGGCTGTTTTTATTAAATTAATTGCTGACATAATCTTCCCCCTTTGTTATAACCCCATCCTTAACTCTTATTATCTTATTTGCGTATTTAGTTAAGTCTTCATCATGTGTTACCATGATTATTGTCTTATTATCCTCATTTAATTTTTTTAAAATCTCCATTATTTCTGTACTAGTATTACTATCTAAAGCTCCTGTTGGTTCATCAGCAAAAATAACATAAGGATTATTTATAAGAGCTCTTGCAATAGCTACTCTTTGCTGCTGACCTCCTGATAATTCTAGAGGAAGTTGATTCTTCTTTTCTGATAAACCTACCATTTCTAAGTATTTATCTATAAGTTCTTCTCTTTTCTTACGAGGTATGCTTTTTTCATTATATAATAGAGGAAGCTCAACATTACTTCCTATGGTCATAGAGTTTATTAAATGGAATTGTTGAAATATAAATCCCATATATTTATTTCTTATGTCAGCTTTCTGATCTTCTTTTAATTTACTAACATCAATATTATTAAACTTATATGTTCCATCTTCAAAGCTATCTAATAATCCTAGTAAGTTCATTAGAGTTGTTTTACCACTACCTGATTTCCCCATTATCATGACAAAATCCCCTTGTTCTATTTCCAAATTAACATCCTTTAAAGCATGAAATTTCTCTTTACCTAAGCTATAGTATTTATTTAACTTAATAACCTCTACTATATTACTCAACATTCATCCCCTCTTTCATGTTAGGAGTAGGCTTAGAAACTATTTTATCTTCTTCATTTAATCCACTGCTTACTATAACTTCATCTTCACTTCCTTCTTTAGGTGAATATGTTATAACTTGCTTAACAAGCTTTCCATCTACATTTTTAAATACAAATTCCTCATTATCCACACTTAAAATCGCTTCCTTAGGAATTTCTATTGGCTTTTTATCTAAATTAACAGATGCTTGAACATGGAATCCATTAGTTAAATCTTCCTGAGAATCTGGTGTTATCTTAACTTCATAATAAGACATATTTCCACTTGCGCCTCCCTGTGCACCTGTTTGTGCCGCTAAAGAAGCTCCATTATCTATAGGAGTGTTTCCAACAGAGGATATTTTACCATTTATATTTTTATTTGTTGAAAGAATAGTTATCTGAACTTCTTGTCCTTCCTTTATCTTAGGTTGATCTTTTTCATTTACACTTCCACTAATATAATAATCACCTGATTCCACAGTAATATATGGTTGTGTAGGATTTGTACTTGATTCTGCCAAAATTACCTTTCCACCTATAGGCGCAGTTACTTTATAATATTCCTTATCTTTTAATGCTTTTATTTGCTTTTCTAGAAGTTTTATTTGCTCATCTACACTTCCAGTTGATATCTCTCCACCTGCATTTTGTCCTAAATTAGGCATTTGACCTCCTTGAGGCATTTGATTTTCTAATCCTGCTTTCTTTAAATCCTCTAATTGTTTTTTTGCTTCTGCATTTTGTTTATTAATTTCTTCTTTTTGATTTTTAGCAGAATTTAATTGTAATTCTAACTGTTCTACCTGACTTTGAACTTGGTCATTTTTATATGTAAATAAAGTATCTCCTTTTTCAACAACATCTCCATTTTCAACTTCTACTTTATCTACAGTACCCTTTGTAGCATCTAAAAATATATTTTCAACTTTTTCTGGTTCTATTTTCCCATTTACAAAAACCTTATCTGTAGAGGGAACAGTGTATATCTCCATAGTTGCCACTGATTCCTTATTCATACTTTGTTTTAAAAAATAACTTCCAACTCCTACCCCTGCAAGTATTACTACTGTTACTATTGCTATTATGTATTTCTTTTTCATGAATATCCTCCCTTACGAATTATTTATCCTAATAATATCATATTTTTAAAAATTATGTATAATTTTTGAATATTATAAACCTTAAATAAACCTTAAATCCAAATTTTCATATTTTATTAATAAAAAAATAAGATAGCAAAACTATCTTATTCTCCTAAAAGATTTTCTATACATTTTTAGTTAATTAAAGCATAAATTTAATATATTCCTCTAAATTAAATCCTCTTTAAATTCCATAAAGCACCTCATTAAGTTCATTTAAATCATACTTTTCTATATCTTCTATCTTTGGCACAGTTGAAATATTATTTACTCCTGTTAGTTCTTTGATTATCTTCTTATTATCTCTGTGTATAATATCACTTTTATTAAATTTATTAAGTATTATTCCTTTTACTTTTAGCCCTAAGTTTCTTAAATAACTTACTGTTAAAACAGTGTGATTAATAGCACCTAATCCACTATTAGATACTAGTATTATTGGAAGGTTAAACTCTTTAATTATATCTTCTAGCATAAGCTTTTTCTCTGAAAAACTTATGGGACACACTATTCCTCCACTTCCTTCACAAAGAATAAAGTCATATTTATCTCTAACACTCTTATAATCTTTTTTTATCTTTTCCATACTTATAGAAACTTCTTCTACTTCACTTGCTAAATGAGGAGAATATGGATTTTCTAGTATGTAAGAAACCATATTTTCATAGGATTCCTTAAGTCCAGAAATCTCCATAACTTCTTCACAATCTAAAGGTATTAACCCCTTTTTGTCTTTTATAGCTCCACTTAAGACTGCCTTGTAATACCCTGCATTTCTTCCCTCTTCTCTTAACTTTTTTAAAATTAGTCCACTAATAAAAGTTTTACCAATATCAGTGCTAGTTCCTATTATATATACTCCCTTTTCCATAACTAAAAAATCCTCATCCCAATATTCTCTATTAATCTTTTATCGTCTTTTATCTTATTTCCACATGTAGTTAATAAATTCCCTGTTATAGTAGCATTTGCTCCTGCTTTAAAAGCATTTTCACCAAAGTTTTTAAGCAAATACCTTCCTCCTGCTAATCTTATTTTAGCTTCTGGATTTATAAATCTAAAAACAGCTATTGTCCTAAGAATTTCCTCTTCATTTAAAGGAATCATATGCTGAAGCTTAGTTCCCTTAATAGCACTTAAAATATTTATTGGAATTGATTTTATTTCTAATTCTCTAAGTGTAATAGCTAAATCTATTCTATCTATAATTGTTTCTCCAAGGCCAATTATTCCTCCTGAGCATACTTCTAAACCAGCTTCCTTAGCATTTTTTATAGTCTTTACCCTTTCCTCATAAGAATGAGTTCTGCATATTTTGTCATAATAGTTTCTAGATGTCTCTAAATTATGATGATATCTTTTTACTCCAGCTTTCTTTAATTTTATTAAAGACTCTTTATTTATTATTCCATGGGAAGCACAAAGATTTATTTTAAGCTCTTTATTTAAATTTGAATAATAAGTAATTACTCTCTCAAACTCCTCACCATAAAGTCCTCTTCCTGAAGTAACTATAGAAAATCTATGAACTCCTTCATCTTCATTTTCCTTAGCAACTTTTTTTATCTTTTCATAATCAAGAAGAGGGTATTCACTTATATTAGTCTTATGATACTTAGATTGGGCACAAAAAGTACAATCCTCTCCACACCTTCCACTTTTCCCATTAATTATTGAACATAAATCAATACAATCACCATGAATTTCTTTTCTTATGTTGTTAGCTTCTTTAATCAATTTCTCTAGATTACTATTAAAAAGCCTTAACCCTTCTTCTCTAGTTAATTTTATATTTTTTAAAGACTTATCCTTCATTTTTAAAACAAAATCCATAAAAATCAACTCCGCTCTTTAAATATAATCAAGTCTTTTTAACCTTGGACAAACCTTAGATCCTACTAATGAAATTATAAATGTCAATAATAAATCACTTGGTAAACACGCTATAGCTCCAATGCTCACTGCTGATAATAAGCTCATTGCATCCCCTAGATAAAAATTATAAATTACATACATATATGAAACTCCAAATAAATAGATTACTAAAAGTCCTAAAATTCCAGCTAAAAATAAATTTTTAATATTTATAGTTTTTAGATTTTCTGTTATTTTTCCAATTATATAAGCTCCAAAAATAAAACCAATTAAATATCCAAAGGTAGGTTGAAATACATATGATGGTCCTCCTCCTTGAGTAAATACAGGAATTCCAAGGAGTCCTACTAATACATAGATTATTTGAGCTAAGGCTCCTCTTTTAGCACCAAGTAAAATTGCTCCTAAGGCACAAAAGAAATATTGAAGTGTAAAAGGCACTATTGGTATTGGTATCTTAATGAAAGCTCCAATAGCTGTAAGTGCTGCAAAAATAGGTATCAGTGTTAAATCTCTTGTTTTCATTTTCATAGTTAACTCTCCTTTAATCTTATAAATACTACTTTCAAAATAAATTTATCTTGATTATCAAAGTATATTCCATATAATAACCTTATAATTCATAATTGTCAACTACTTTACAATTTTAGGTTTACAATAAACTTTCATTAGTTTACCCTAAACCCTATTTAAAAATAAAAAAAAGAGAGTTAAATACTCTCTTTTTCAATACTAATTATTTTGTTTGATTTTGTCCTTGTTCATTTTCTTTATTTTGATTATTATCATTTGACTGAGTTTGTGGCTTATCTTGGATACTTTCTTCATTCTTTGATTCATCAGAATTATTTCCTGTTTTTATAACTATATTGCCATTTTCATCGTAAGTTATTCCATCTTTAACTTTTTCACTAGCTGAGCTAAACATATTTACTAGAAAATCCTTAATATCAACTAAAACATTTTTTATACCATTTAATGCTTTTTCTAAAAGACCACTTTCTTCTAATTGTTTTCCTGTGTCTTTTAATATTTGTTGAAGCTTATCATTCATTTGATTTAAGGATTCTTTCATAGCACCATAGTTATAATCTAAATCATTTATTTTAGACATAAATTTTATTGTTTGTTCTTGTTGCCCTTGTGTTAAAAGTATATTATAGTTATTTGTAACATTGTTTACTATCTTACCTATTTCCTCATCATTTTTAGGTTTATCTTTAATTACATCAGTTTTAATATCATTTACTACTACAGCGGCTTCATCTTTTCCTAATGTTTGTCCATCTTTAGTTTTAGCATTACTTAAATTATTAGTTAAAGAAATTTCCTCTCTTGCAGCCTCTTTCTTTGGAAGAGATAACTCCTCTCCTGATGCATCTTCAAATCCTTTTAAAATACCAGCTAAGGCAGCTGTTCCTGTAACCTTAAATGGAGCATCAGCCTTTACATCAGCATTATTTACCCCTGAAGTAAGAAGAGCATTAGCAAGCATACTTCCTGTTACCTCTGTTAAATTGTTAGTAGTTACATTTATTCCACCTTTGTCCTTAACCACCACGTAAGAACTTGATATTGATTGACTGCTAGCAGGTATTGGTTTACTTGTATCTAAACCTAATTGTTCTCTTATATCTTGATTAGTTACATCTATTATTTTAACCTCATTAGCTTTTACTCCAAAAGCATCTAACATTTGTAATCTTTCTGACTTTGTTAAATTAGCTCCTAAAGTTACTACAGCCTCAGTTTTTTCACTTTGTGCAAATACTGGAGTAGCCATTCCAAACATGAATGTACTAACTATTGCTCCACAAAGAACTTTCATAATACTCTTTTTCTTTATCATACTCTATTTGTTGTAAGTAATAGCTAATATACTTTTAACTATTTTCCTATTACTAACAACCTCACCTCCTAAAATAATTATTATGAGAAACTTAAGCTTTAAAGTTAAAACTCTGCTTAATTAATCATCTGTTTTCAAATTATATCATGGCAAATATGACTAAAAATTAAAATTTAATTACGTTAGTATATCTTAAGAAAAAAGTAATTTATATAAATAAAGCCCTAGCACAATATTAATTGTACTAGGACCTTAGCAATTTAGGTAAATTTACTACTTTTTCAAATAGAATTTATACCTAACTTAAAAGTATTTAATTTATAAATTTAATTCTTTAAAAACTTCCATTTTGAGTTGTATTTTTCTTTAAAAAGATTTCAGTACTCTTTAATATATCCTCTGATATAATTCTATTTATTGTGTTTATATCAAAATCTTCATCACAAACTCTAATACTTTGTACTCTTACTAAGCTATCTAAAAATTGCTTAATCATAAGACCATTTTTAAGTGCTAGCTCTCCCATTCTCTTTTGTATATCTCCAATAGCATTTTCTAAAGCAGTTTCAGCTTCTTCATCTAAAGTAAAACCTTTCTTAACTAAAGTGCTTGAAGCTATGTCATATAATTCCCTTTCATTGTAGTTTCCAAAGTCAACCCAAATAGGGAATCTATAATTTAATCCCTCATTAGTTAAAATAAGATCTTTCATCTTGCCTCTTATTCCACCAAGAACAATAACTATTCTATTGCTATTATTATCTATGAATTTTATAAGATCAGATACTATTTCATTGTATCTTTCTTCTCCAAAGAAAGTATTCCATTTGTCTATATATAATATTTTTCCAACATGTTTATTTAATATATCTTCAACTTTCATACCTGAATTAATCATTGCCATAAATTCATATTTATCTATTTGAACTATGTTTTTTGCCTTGATTATCCCCATACTATATAGCATTTCTGAATATATATTTAAAACTGTCTTTTTCCCTGTTCCACTTTCTCCAGTAAAGACCATATTCATATACTTATTTAAATCAACTTGAAAACCAAGTTTCTTTCTCTTTTCTCTGATTTTCATAAGTTTATATTGTCCTCTAAGAAAATCCTTAAGCTCTTCATTTCCAATTAAATTATTTAACTTTTTCTCTAAATCAAAGTGATTATCATATTTTATTGCATTCATAGCCTTTATATCTTTTGTGTTTATAAGGTTCATTTCATAAACACTTATATCACTTTCTGCAATTCTAATACTTTGATTTCTTATAAGTTGCTCAACATAGTTTCTTACCATTCTTCCATTTCCTGATTGAGCATCTGCGTTTTCATATATCTCAACGAAATTCTTTTTAAGCTCTGAATATCCATTTTTAGAAAGTTTAAATCCCTTAGCTTCTACTAATTTTATTGCCATTTCTAAAAGTTCATTAGGATTGTAGTCTTCAAATTTAGTCCAAAGTGGGAATCTTGATCTTAATCCTATATTAACATCAAAGAAATTCTCCATATCTTCTTCATATCCTGCTAAAATAACTATTACTTCTCTTGAATAGTCTTCTATTAATTTAAGAAGTGTCTCTATAGCTTCTCTACCTATGGAATCATTAGCTAAAGTATAAGCTTCATCAATAAATAAAACTCCACCTAAGGCTTCTTTAAATTTTTCTTCAGTTTTCTTTGAAGTTTCTCCAGGAATATCTGAAACAAAACTTGATCTGTCTGTTTCAACTAATTGTCCAACCTTTAAAAGCCCCATGCTATTTAACATTTCAGCTACTAATCTTGCTATACTAGTCTTTCCTGTTCCAGGGTTACCTGCAAATATCATATTTAAATTTTGCTCTATTTTCGTATTTACTCCAACAGATTTTCTCTTTTCTTGAGCTACTATAAGCTTATATTGGCTTCTTAAAAATTCCTTAACCTCTTCAAGGCCTATTATTTCTTTTAACTTTTCTTCTAAATCAAATTTTGCACTTACCTTAAAGTTAAAATTATCTTTTTCTAGAAGATCAATAGCTCTCTCCTTATTCACTAAATACTTCTTAGATGCATCCATTATTGCATTTTCTACAATATTTCTAACAAATCTTGCATTTCCTAAATCACTTTTCCCAACCATTTGGTTTTTAGTAAATAATTCAATAAGTCCAGCCTTTGCACTTTTAGCTATTCTATATCCCTTTGACTTAGCAATATTAACTGCTATTTCATACATCTCTGAAGGATTATAGTCCTCAAACTTAATTACATTTGGAAATCTAGATTTTAATCCTTGGTTAAAACTTAGGAAAGTTTCCATATCCTTCTCATACCCAGCTAAAATAACAGTTATATTGTCTCTGTTATCTTCTATTCCTTTTAATAAAGCATCTACTATTTCACGACCTGCCTTATCATTTTCATCTGTACATAAGGAATAGGCCTCATCTATAAATAATACTCCACCTAAAGCTGATTCTATTATTTCATTAGTTCTTCTTGCTGTATTACTAATTCCTTCTCCTATAAAATCTGCTTTACTAACCTCTTTAAATATATTTTCTTTTATCATACCTAAGGCATATAAATACTCAAAGGTTATTCTTGCTGCATTAGTTTTACCAGTACCAGCATTTCCAGCAAATATCATATTTAATGAGATTTGTGTAGTCTTTAATCCAAGTTTCTCTCTTATTTTTTGAACCTTAAAGTTATTTTCAATCTTATCTATAAACTCCTTAAGCTCTTTCATACCAATTATAGATTCTAATTTATATCTAACCTCTTCTAAGGTTGGATTGCTATACTTGCTTAAATCATAAACCTCATCATTTGATTTACAAAAGATTTCATCATCTTCTACATATATAAGTAATCTACTATTTGCTTCAATAGCTTCTTTTCTAATTATATTGATTATAGGCTTACAAATCTTATATGATATGTATTGATCTAGGCTTAAACTTCCTTTTTCCCTAAAGTTATCTTCTATATAAGTACAAACCCCTGATTTTTCTTCTACATCTGGATTTTCATCTACTCCTATTATTATGTCAATATCAAAAAGCTCCTTAACCTTATTTATTTCTTTTAATAGCTTTTTCTTTATTACTTTGTTTTTATCCTTTTCGCTTAAGGCTTTTCTATATAAGGTCTTGTCTTTATTTATTAGGAATTCATTATCTATTATTTCAAGTTCTTCACCTTTATCCTTGTTATAAAGGAATATGAAGAATTTATTATTACAAATAATTTTATTTACAATATCCTCATCAATTTCTTCAGCTTCAACTAAAAATTTATTTTTTATTACATAATTATCTTTTAGCATTATACAAGAATTAGGGCTTATTCCTGAAAGAACATTTAATATATCTTCACTTGCTTTATCTGTATTTTTAAATACTAAACATTGAGAGTCATTATTTAATTTTTCATATAAATCTGTTAAAAAGGCATTGTACCCTAAATTAAACTTATATGCAGCTAAATCAATCTCATCAATTTTACTATTCTTAACAAACTTATAATAATTAAGTTCTTCGAAAAAGTATTTTAGTACACTATTTTTAAATATGTCTCTTTCCTCTACTATAAGCAATATACCTTTGCTATCTTCCTCTATTTTATCTTTAAAGTAATCACATAACTCCTTATTGAAAGTTTTTTGTCCTATAAATTCTTCATTTAGCTTTTTTTCTATTTTAAAAAATCCATTTTCTATAATCTCTTTATTCACCATATCTTTTCGCTCCACAAAAATATTTTTTTGAAGCATCCTCCTTTTTCTTTAATGTTTATTCTCTTTAAATACAACCTTTCTCTTTTGATTTTTATTTATTATATATTTTCAATCTCTATAAAGGTTTCATTATATGTTATTTGTCCACCCATATCAGAGATTCCTGATTCAGTTAAAAAGTTTGGATTCCCATGTTTTTTCCACCAACCAACATACATTAAAGCCACATAATCTTGAACCCCATTATCCAAGGAACAAATTGCTGTAATCTCTCCAGTCCTTGATTTTAATTTAACCTTTTCTCCGCAAATTAAGGAAAACTTTCTTATCATATTCTCATTTAAATATACTTTTGCCTTTTCATCTACATCTATATAATGCTGACTTGATAATGAATCTTTAGAATGATTAGTAAGCAATCTAAAACAGTTTTCTTTTATTCTAGGACTTAAGTATGTTGGTGTTAAGCTTCCGCACTCTTTTAAAGCTCTTTTAGATGCAAGTTCAAATTTGCCAGAAGGTGTTTTAAACTTTTTATTTTCCCAAGCTACATCATCATAAACTGTAAAAGGATTATTTTTTAAATAATCTAAGGTTATATCTTTATTATATCTCATTAAAGGTTCAATAACCTTACTTAAATAATCTTTTTTAGATAGGCTTGGATATCCTTTTAAATTCATTCTTTTAGCTAACTCTCTAAAAAAGTAGTATTCATCCATAAGTTTTTCTCTAGGTTCTATTATCTTTTCATTATATATTAAATATGGATTAGTCATTGAACTAAAAACCATATCCTCGCTTTCTAAGGTATTGGTACAAGGAATGAATAAATCACACTTTGAAGCAGTATCTGTCATAAACATATCAAAACAAACTTTAAACTCAACTTTGTCTATACTATTATTTAATCTATTTAAGTTTGGAAGTTGATTCATAAGATTGCTATTAGCTATTACCATTATTTTTATTGGTGCATTAGAATCTTCTACACTTAAAGAATATTTTTTAGGTTCTTCTATAAACTCATTTATATTAGAGACATAAAATTCTCTATTTTCTCCAATTTCTCCACTTTTAAATGGATCTAAATCTAAAATTCTACTTAATACCTTATTGGCGTAATTTACTCCACCGCCTTTAACTCCAATTTGACCAGTTAAAGCACCTAAGGCATCAATAGCTCTTATGGTATTTCCACCATTCTTATATTTTTGCATTCCATATCCTAAATATATGCTAGAATTTTTTTCACAATAGTATTTAGTTAGCTTTTCTATATCCTCTATTTCTATTCCACATTCATAACTTAAATAATCCAAATCAAAATTCTCTAAATGATCTTTATATTCTTGAAATCCTAAAACATATTTATTTATAAAATCCTCATCTTGAAGACCTTTAGAAATTATTATTTTTGCCATGGCCATAGCTAAAGCTCCATCTGTCCCTGGTTTAATTTTTACATGAATGTCTCCAAGCTTTGCACTTTGAGTATTTATTGGATCTATAACTATTATTCTGCTCCCGTTTTTCTTTGCATTATTTAAAATTGCCATAGTATGTATGGTTGTATTTGCAGGATTTTTACCCCATAAAAATATGTTTTTACTATTTATCATATCCTCTAAGGAATTTGATACAGAATCTCCAAAATCATATTTTTGAGCTCTTATTCCAGCACTCCAGCAAGGGCCTCCTGTAGCTTTACTTACACCACCATAAAAATTAAAGAATATATCCTCTATTCCCTTTAGTACTCCTCCACTTCCATATTGGCTATAATATAATATTGACTTAGAAGAATACTTCTCTTTTGTAGATTCAAGTTTCTCTTTCATTATTTCTAAGGCATCTTCAAAGGAAATCTCTTTCCATACTCCATTATTCTTTAAAAGAGGAGTGTATATTCTATCTTTATGATTCAATCTTTTTAAGTGAGCTATTCCTTTTTTACATATGAGTCCCTTTGTAAATGGATGATCTTTGTCACCTTCTATTTTTAGAATTTCACTTCCTTCTTTATAAACATTAAATTTACAACAATCAAAACAATCTAATGTACACCCATGACTTAATTTTTTTATTATATCCATAAAATATCCTTCTTTCTACTTTCTTACCTTATTA
>OJTV01000154.1_pt1 | contig 14098 bp, 10 predicted proteins | sample 1599791 | NCBI WGS metagenome assembly OJTV01 (sample SAMN04436617, study PRJEB24849) | human gut metagenome | biome: human gut; feature: NICU; material: stool | host: Homo sapiens | place: USA: Saint Louis, MO | collected 2011-02-17 | reverse complement strand
TCATCCTCCCGCCTCCTCCCCCATAAAAAAGGCGGGGGGTGGAGGATTCGGGAAAGTAATGGATACCCCATAGTGAACTTATCTTGAATGTTTCTGTCGGTGACAGGTTGTAACGAAGGGAGAAGGGCATGGCGAGCGTACAGCTGCGTAATGTAACGAAAGCCTGGGGTGACGTTGTGGTGTCGAAAGACATCAATCTGGACATCAACGAAGGCGAATTCGTGGTGTTTGTTGGCCCATCAGGCTGTGGTAAATCTACTCTGCTGCGTATGATTGCCGGTCTTGAAACGATTACCAGCGGCGACCTGCTGATTGGTGATACCCGAATGAACGACATCCCGCCTGCCGAACGTGGCGTCGGTATGGTGTTCCAGTCTTATGCACTCTATCCACACCTTTCCGTTGCCGAAAATATGTCCTTTGGCCTGAAGCTGGCCGGCGCGAAGAAAGAAGTCATTAACCAGCGCGTGACGCAGGTGGCGGAAGTGTTACAGCTGGCCCACCTGCTGGAGCGTAAACCAAAAGCGCTTTCCGGTGGTCAGCGTCAGCGTGTGGCGATTGGCCGTACCCTGGTGGCCGAACCGCGCGTGTTCCTGCTTGATGAACCTCTCTCTAACCTGGATGCCGCCCTGCGCGTCCAGATGCGTATTGAAATCTCCCGTCTGCACAAGCGTCTTGGCCGCACGATGATTTACGTCACCCACGATCAGGTGGAAGCGATGACCCTCGCCGACAAAATCGTGGTGCTGGATGCCGGCCGCGTGGCGCAGGTGGGTAAACCGCTGGAGCTGTATCACTACCCGGCAGACCGCTTTGTTGCGGGCTTTATTGGCTCGCCAAAGATGAACTTCCTGCCCGTCAAAGTGACCGCGACAGCCATTGAACAGGTACAGGTGGAGCTGCCAAACCGCCAGCAGGTCTGGCTGCCGGTCGACAGCGCCAACGTACAGGTCGGGGCAAACATGTCCCTCGGTATTCGTCCTGAGCACCTGCTGCCGAGCCACATCGCTGATGTGACCCTGGAAGGTGACGTTCAGGTCGTCGAACAGCTTGGTCACGAAACACAGATTCATATCCAGATCCCCGCCATCCGTCAGAACCTGGTCTACCGCCAGAACGACGTGGTGTTGGTAGAAGAGGGTGCCACATTCGCTATCGGCTTGCCGCCAGAGCGTTGCCATCTGTTCCGTGAGGATGGCACTGCATGTCGTCGGTTGCACAAAGAGCCAGGCGTTTAAGCAATCCCAAAAGAAGACACGAAACCGACAGGTCAAGTGTTCAAAGAAAAGCAATGATCTCAGGAGATAGAATGATGATTACTCTGCGCAAACAAGTCCCTCTGGCAATCGCCGTTGCGGCAGGCATCCTGTCTGCCCAGGCAGGCGCCGTGGACTTTAAAGGTTATGCTCGTTCCGGCATTGGCTGGACCGGGAGTGGCGGTGAACAACAATGTTTCCAGGCAACGGGTGCTCAAAGTAAATACCGTCTCGGTAACGAATGTGAAACCTATGCGGAATTGAAACTGGGTCAGGAAGTGTGGAAAGAAGGCGACAAGAGCTTCTATTTCGACACTAACGTAGCGTATTCCGTTTCTCAGCAGAACGACTGGGAATCCACCAGCCCGGCCTTCCGTGAAGCTAACGTGCAGGGTAAAAACCTGATTGAATGGCTGCCAGGCTCCACCATCTGGGCCGGTAAGCGTTTCTATCAGCGTCATGACGTTCACATGATCGACTTCTACTACTGGGACATCTCAGGTCCTGGTGCCGGTATTGAAAACATCGATCTGGGCTTTGGTAAACTCTCTCTGGCAGCCACCCGCTCTTCTGAATCAGGCGGTTCTGCAACCTTCGCCGATCGTGATGCGAACGGCGACCGTATTTATGACAACGTTGTACCAAATGACGTCTTCGACGTGCGTTTAGCGGGGCTGGAAACTAACCCGGGCGGTACGCTGGAACTGGGCGTTGACTATGGTCACACCAACATTCCTGACGACTACTACCTGCAGCCAGGCGCTTCTAAAGATGGCTGGTTGTTCACTGCTGAACATACCCAGAGCATGATGAAGGGCTTCAACAAGTTCGTACTGCAGTACGGTACAGACTCCATGACCTCTAACGGTAAAGGTATTCCACAGGGCGGCAGCGTTGATAACGACGGCTCCATGTGGCGTGTGCTGGACCACGGTGCAATTACCCTGGCAGACCGTTGGGACCTGATGTACGTCGGTATGTACCAGAACATCGATCGTGACAACAACAACGGTACCGAGTGGTGGACTGTGGGTGTTCGTCCGATGTTCAAATGGACGCCAATCATGAGCACCCTGCTTGAAGTGGGCTACGACAACGTCAAATCTCAGAGAACTGACGAGAAAAACAGCCAGTACAAAATCACCCTGGCACAGCAATGGCAGGCAGGCGACAGCATCTGGTCTCGTCCGGCTATCCGTGTCTTCGCAACCTACGCGAAGTGGGATGAGAAATGGGGTTACGCAAACAACAGCGACACGGGTTACACCTCTGGTGTGGCTTACAGTGACACCTCTGCGAAAACCTTCAGCCGTGGCGACAACGATGAATGGACCTTCGGCGCCCAGATGGAAATCTGGTGGTAATTCGTTAGACCTGACGTAATGACCTGAAAAGAGGGGCGTAAGCCCCTCTCTCCTTAGGGTGCTGCGCGCTATTGCCTGGCCACCGCAGTGCTCACGCTATCAGAGGTAATAACAATGAAAATGAAGAAAAGTCTCGTCGCGCTGTGCCTCTCTGCGGGGCTGTTAGCCTGTGTTCCGGCCATCTCCCTGGCAGACGTGAATTTCGTGCCACAAAATATCAGCGCTGCGCCGGCTATCCCGGCGGCGGCCCTCCAGCAGCTGACGTGGACGCCAGTTGATCAATCCAAAACCCAGTCGACACAGCTTTCTACGGGCGGCCAGCAGCTGAACGTACCGGGTATCACCGGGCCGGTTGCCGCCTACAGCGTGCCGGCTAACATTGGTGAGCTAACCCTGACGCTGACCAGCGAAGTGAACAAGCAAACCAGCGTATTTGCACCGAACGTGCTGATTCTGGATCAGAATCTGACGCCGTCTGCCTTCTTCCCAAGCGAGTACTTTAGCTACCAGGAGCCTGGCGTCATGAGCGCCGACCGTCTGGAAGGAAAAATGCGCCTGACGCCAGCGTTGGGACAGCAGAAGATTTATGTTCTGGTTTTCACGACTGAAAAAGATCTACAGCAGACCACTAAGCTTATCGATCCGGCAAAAGCCTACGCCAAAGGAACGGGTAACTCTGTTCCGGATATTCCGGATCCGTTAGCGCGCCACGTCACCGACGGCCTGCTCAAACTGAAAGTCTCAACTAGCAATGCGTCCAGCGTGCTGGTCGGCCCGCTGTTTGGCTCCTCCGGCACCGGCCCCGCCACCGTAGGTAACACTGCTGCACCTGTTTATACCGCGCCAGCTGCCACGGCAGCCGCACCGGTAGCGACCGCAGCACCTGCCCCGGCGAAGAAAGCCGAGCCGGTACTGAACGACACCGAAGAGTACTTCAACAACGCCATTAAGCAGGCGGTGAAGCGCGGCGATGTCGATAAAGCGCTGAAACTGCTTGATGAAGCCGAACGTTTAGGTTCAACCACTGCCCGTTCCACCTTTATCAGCAGTGTAAAAGGCAAGGGGTAACCGTTTCCCCACAGTGCTGATTTGTTAGTAGTTTGGTGCGCCTGAGTGGGCGCACTTTTTTTGCCGCTGATCAAAGGCATTCTGTTCAGAACGCATTATCCCTGACGCGGAAAGAACGAATGATGCGATCCCAGATTTCCACCAGTTCAGCGTCGCTGTATTCCGATGGGGATGAGACATCACTTCCTTCAGACAAGATCTCATTGCTTAATGTCAGATCAAGGCTGGGGTGTGCAAAATCAGCGTTGGTTTCATTGACTACGGCGGTAAACATGAGTTGTTTTGACGGATTATAGGATGATTTTTCTGGCGGGGCGGTGATTAGCCATTCACTGGCATTAAAACCGGCAATTCGTGCTTCTCCTTTTCGCAGCGTACTTCCGTCTATGCTATTGATATACGATTGAATTTCACCGCTGCGCTCCAGCATGGTTGTGCTTTCCTTAAGGGCGTTATTGCTCCAGACCGAAAAAGAAAATACCGAACTATACGGGTAAACAAAGGTAATATCTTCCTTAGGCTTGCCGTTTCCGTCGCGGATAAACCCTTGCGGAATGCAGGTGCCGGGCACAGAAGGAATATCCTCGTTATGCCGTCCGCTCAGCCGGGACATGAGGTACTGTAATTCTGCCAGGTTCTGGAGTTTAGTGTTAAGAGAACCGGCACTGGCACCGGCTTTTAAAAGATCCTGTTTATCTTTTTGATACTTTGGGTCAGACAAATCGGTAATCTCCTGTGTGAGGATAAACGCCACTCCGTCAACATAGAGATGACCTTCCAGAACGCGTCCAAATCCCGCCACACTCTCATTTCTGTTACGGTCAAAAATCACCGCATTATCACTCAGCCTGTATACCTGCTTGAGAAAAGGCTGATCTACAGGGTCAACGGTAGCGCTGTTTTTCAGTTTCTGTTCCCGCAGCCGGATACGCTGCTCAAACGCCGGACGGTAGAGCCGCTTGCTGCTGATGTGGATCTCATTAATCTGCACCCGGTCAGTCAGGGTGTTTTCGAATGAGGCCGGAACCTCAAACACATAGCGCCCCACGCACTGGGATTTGGTGGTGGCAAAAAGAGTATTAACCATACGTTTTTCCTTGTCCGTTAACGCCGGGGGCGCATGCACGAATGTTACATAGTTATGGATGTAATATCCTGCCGCCAACAGCAGGAGCGTCAGCGTGACAATCAGAGGGGATGTGTCTTTTTTCATGGGGCGGGAACCTGCTGCACAATCTTTACCACCGAGCGAACCGTGAACACCAGGGCGTCGGAGAGATCGCTGTATACCGAGCGGGAGCGATCGACAGGATCGACAGCATAAGCACCTTCATGATCGACATCTGTCGCCAGGACGCCCTGTATACGGGAAGAGGAGGTGCGGACGGAGGTGATCGGCACGGTCCCATCGCCGGGGCTTGCGGATGAAATCAGTTGATGAGCCCTTAACGGGGACAATGCAAAAGGGTTACCTGCATTTCCCCTGTACCTCTGCGCTTCCTTAACGTTCTTAGGGATCCGCTCTTCCCATGTCAGGAACCCATCGGAAGGGTTACTCTCGCTGGCACCGTAAAATAACCACGTCTGGGGATGGTACTGCCCATCCAGTTTTTCGATGAATTTATAAACGGAGTCTTTCATCCGCTTAACAAAAGCATCCCATTCTCTGCCAGTATCATCCAGCAGGAAATCCTGCTCGCATAGCCGCCACCACGCTGTTTTGTTTAGATAAATTTCCTCATACGGATCGGCCACCGGGAGGGAAAGTTGAGTCTCCTTACTGTTGATTTTCAGCCATCCCGGACCATAAGCCATGCCCGGCAGCAGTTGTAACGGACCGGGAGACTGTGCCAGCACCGGCATCAGCTTTTCTGCACTGTCCCCGATAATCATTCCAGTGACGCCACGCTCACCGATCTTCATGCGGCGATAAGCTGCCGGTGATCCGAGATCCGGCATGACGCCGTGTACGATACCCAGGATTGAGTCCTGCCCGCCCATATTTTCCGAGTAATGGCGGGCGACCAGTCCGCCCATCGAATGGGTGATCAGGATGACCTTGTTGACTGCCAGGCGTCCGTGGTACGTACTCAGCACCTTACGGACATATTCGCCCAGCAACGCCGCAGAGTCCGCATTCGATTGCAGCCAGTTGTAACCAAAAACGTGCAGAGGGAATAAGAACTTGTGCCCGTGAGCCACTTCTTCTTCGCTCAGCACCTGCTCCTGAGGCTCGTCACCGATTCTGACGCCGATAAAACGCTGCCGTGCCGTTTGCAACTGTATTTCCCGAAAATAATTATCCATCAGGATATCGTCGTCGCTGAGCAGATATTGCAGCCGGTCAAGCGCCTCACCGTAGCTCATGTAAAATGCACTTCCCCATCCGCGGGCGCGACGGGACGGGAATTTTTTGCCATCCGCACCGTCATTTAAAATTTCCCCGGAGTCATCGACGACGGTGGTCTTTGGATCAAGCAGTTGTTTTCTCTTTTGGGGGCCAGCAAGTGGCCATTTTTTAAGCGAAGAAAAGCTGAACTGCCAGACTTTTTTATCCCCGCTCTTTAAGTTTGACCCCATCACTCCAGGAATAAAAATCACCGGGATCACTTTTGAAGGGGGCTTGAGACAAACCGAGATGTGGTTTTTGTCTTTTGGCTGCGCAACAACCTTATAATGAAACGTGCCATCGTCATCCCAGATGGGACGATGATAAGACCGATTAGGGGGGCTATTTTTATTGTCATCCATGTATTAAGTTCCTGATATTCCTTCCCAAGAGCTGCATTAGCTCACAATTTAGCCGTGCGATACTTAATCAAAATCAAGTCTGCTGTTGCTGCCGCGAACATATATCCAGCGTTGTTGCGCCCATGTTGCGATCGTGATCGTTAAATAACGTTTGGCCCCCCTCAATCCGTGTTTCTGCGATACAATGCCATTACGTTATGTATCGGAGAGTCTGGCATGTCACACCCTGCGCTAACGCAACTGCGTGCGCTGCGCTATTTCGACCAAATACCTGCGCTTGATCCGCAGCAGCTGGACTGGCTGTTGCTGGAAGATTCCATGACAAAACGTTTTGAGCAGCAGGGAAAAACGGTCACGGTGACCCTGATTCAGGAAGGGTTTGTCTCTGGCTATGAGATCGCCAGCGAGCTGCCGCTGCTGCCGCACGAACCACGCTACTGGCTGCGCGAAATTTTACTCTGTGCTGATGGTGAGCCTTGGCTTGCCGGGCGGACGGTGGTCCCCGAGTCCACCCTTTCCGGACCAGAGCTGGCGCTGCAACGTCTGGGGAAAACGCCGCTGGGGCGTTACCTTTTCACCTCGTCTGAGCTTACCCGGGATTTTATTGAGATTGGTCGTGATGCCGAACTCTGGGGGCGTCGTTCCCGCCTTCGCCTGAGCGGTAAACCGTTAATTCTGACGGAGCTTTTTTTACCGGCATCACCGTTGTACTAAGAGGAAGAAAAAATGGAGTGGAGCCTGACGCAGAATAAGCTGTTGGCGTATCACCGCTTAATGCGTACCGATAAACCCATTGGCGCGTTACTGTTGCTGTGGCCGACCCTATGGGCGCTGTGGCTCGCCACGCCGGGCGTGCCGCCGCTGTGGATCCTGGCCGTGTTCGTTGCCGGCGTCTGGCTGATGCGCGCGGCGGGCTGCGTGGTGAATGACTATGCCGATCGTAAATTCGACGGTCATGTTAAGCGTACTGCCGGTCGTCCGTTACCCAGCGGGCAGGTCACCGGGAAAGAAGCCCGCGTGCTGTTCATTGTTCTGGTGCTGCTCTCTTTCCTGCTGGTGTTAACCCTCAACACCATGACCATTCTGCTTTCCGTTGCGGCGCTGGCGTTAGCCTGGGTTTATCCGTTTATGAAGCGCTATACCCACCTGCCTCAGGTGGTGCTGGGCGCAGCGTTTGGCTGGTCGATTCCGATGGCGTTTGCGGCGGTTAGTGAGTCCTTACCGCTCAGCTGCTGGCTGATGTTCCTGGCGAACATTCTCTGGGCCGTGGCGTATGACACGCAATACGCGATGGTAGATCGCGACGATGACCTGAAGATTGGCATCAAATCCACCGCCATCCTCTTTGGTCGTCAGGACAAGCTGATTATCGGTATCCTGCAGGTTGCGGTACTGGCGCTGATGGTTGCGATCGGTCGCCTGAACGGGCTGAACTGGGAGTTTTACTGGTCCGTGCTGGTGGCGGGACTGCTGTTTGCTTATCAGCAAAAGCTGATTGCGAAGCGTGAACGTGACGCCTGTTTTAAAGCGTTTATGAACAATAACTACGTTGGTCTGGTGCTGTTTTTAGGCCTGGCGATGAGCTATTTCTTATAAAAAAGTCGGGTGGCGGCTTCGCCTTACCCGACCTACGAGTTAGCAGGACATGGAGGCCCGGTAAGCGCTAGCGCCACCGGGCTTTTTTTATCGGCGACGCAGCAGCCGGAGCGCGTTCGCCGTCACCAGTACCGTTGCCCCGGTATCCGCCAGCACCGCCAGCCACAATCCGGTCATGCCGAGCAGCGTCGTCACGAGGAAAATTCCTTTCAGCCCGAGCGCAATGCCAATGTTCTGACGGATGTTGGCCCGCGTCGCGCGCGCCAGGCTAATCATCTGCGCCAGCCCGGTCAGGCGGTTGTGCGTCAATGCCGCGTCAGCCGTTTCCAGCGCCACGTCGGTACCGCTGCCCATCGCTATACCGATGGTGGACGCTTTCATCGCCGGGGCATCGTTAATCCCGTCACCGACCATTGCCAGCGGCGCGCGAGCGTTCAGCTCCGTCACGGCGCTGACCTTATCCGCAGGCAACAGTCCGGCTTTAAACTCCAGCCCCAGCTCACCGGCAATCGCTGCCGCCGCGCGAGGGTTATCACCGGTGAGTATAACGCCCTGCACGCTCAGCTTGTGCAGCGCCGCCACGGCTCCTTTGGCGTCATCGCGCAGGGTATCGCGCAGCGCCAGCATCCCTTTCGCGACGCCGTCCTGCATAACGGTCACGACGGTTTGTCCGGTCTGTTCTAACGCCTCAACCTCTGGATTAGAAGACTTGCCCGCCGCGACAATCAGCACCTTTTTACCGTCAACAATGGCCTCAATCCCTGACCCGACCAGCGCCCGCTGGGCGGTTGCCGGAGGGATGTCCAGCCCGCGCGCCTGCGCTTCACGCACAATCGCCTGCGCCAGCGGGTGAGTGGACCCCTGTTCAACGGCGGCGGCCAGGGTCAGCAGCTCATCTTCACTGATGTCCTGCGGATATACGCCGGTCACCTGCGGCTTACCCACGGTTAACGTACCGGTTTTATCGAAGGCGATATGCTGAACCTGGCTCAGCTGCTCCAGCGCCGCGCCGCCCTTAATCAGCGCGCCGCGACGCGCCGCCGCCGCAAGACCTGAGGTAATCGCAGCCGGGGTGGAAATCACCAGCGCGCACGGGCAGCCAATCAGCAGCAGCGTCAGCCCTTTATAAATCCAGCCCTCCCACGGCGCGTCGAAGAACAGCGGTGGCAGGATGGTAACCAGCAGGGCAACCAGCATGATGGCAGGGGTATAAATTCGGCTGAAGCGATCGATAAAGCGTTCGACCGGCGCGCGGCGCTCTTCGGCCTCTTCAATCAGCTTCAGGATACGGTCGATGGCGCTGTCGCCCGGCTCGGAAAGCACGGTGAGCTGCACCAGACGGTCGACGCTGGTGGCGCCAGCAGGCACTTTTTCACCCGCGGCCCGCTCTACCGGAATGGATTCCCCGGTCAGGGCGCTTTCATCAAAGCTCGCGGTGGCGCCAAGCAGCGCGCCGTCTGCGGGCAGACGCCCCCCTGCGGCCACCTCAATCACGTCGCCCGGGCGCAGCGTATTGATGGCGACCGTTTCACGCGTGCCGTTTATCACGCGAGTGGCGGTTTCCGGCTTCAGCGCCATCAGCGCGCTGACCCCTTTACGCGCCCGGCTCGCCGCCCAGCCCTCAAGACGTTCGCCGATTAAGAACAGCAGCAGCACCATCGCCGCTTCTGCCGTCGCGCCAATAAACAGCGCGCCGATTGCCGCCACGCTCATCAGCGTTTCGATTGCAAACCAGCTGCCGCTTTTCATCAGGCGCAGCGCCTGACGGGCTATCGGGAACAGGCCGACCAGCGTGGTGGCGATAAACGCCAGATTGCCGAACGGATGGTTAATCTGCTCCAGACCCCAGCTCAGGGCCATCATGATGGTGAGGGTGATGAGCGGCAGGTTTTCTTTCAGGGAAGAGGCTTTTTCAACGGGCGCCGTTTCGCTGCGCAGGGTATAGCCCGCCTTGCTGACGGCGGCTTCAACCTGTTTGCTGACGTCGTTATCGGCGCTGACCAGCAGCTTTTCGGTGGCGAACAGCACCTGAACGTGACTCACGCCCGGCACCTGCTTGACGGCGTTTTCCACCTTGCGGGCGCAGGCCGCGCAGTCCATTCCGTTGACGACCCAGCTGTAGCGGTTGCCGCTTTCAGGAAGGGGTTGAGCTTGCGTTTCGCACGCGCCTTCGCAGCAGCAGTCGTCTTTCGACGGAGCCGGGCTGAGCTTAAGTGCCGAGAATTGAGGAACTTTTTTAGGTATTTCTGGAGTCGACATGGCAGTCTCCGGCAATGATAATTTTCTCATTAACCGCAGCATACACTCTGGAGTCGACTCCAGAGTCAAGCGCTATTTAGATATACAGCGAACGCACAATCAGGAAATGCCCGGCAAAGTAACAGGCGGAGGCTATCGCGTTATCCGCCCGGAAGCGGCGGCGATAGTGGCTGCCCAGCCACACGATATTCCCGATCAGCAGAAGCGCGGCGCCGAAGAACGCGGACATCGCCGGAGCGGTCGGACGGAAGAACCACAGCTCGCCCGCCAGCCACACCATCACCAGCGTCATGGCGATAAAGGTACAGACCGGCAAACGCATCTCTTCCAGACGTGACCAGATCACCGCAATCAGCAGCGCGCCAATCACCAGCAGCACCAGCGGCAGCGGCCAGAAGAAGGAGAGCGTCATCTGGCTGGCAAAGTAGATGGTATAGAGCAGATGCGACAAGAAGAACGCCCCAACGGCGTAGAGCAGGCGCTGGCGCGGCAGCAGGGTTAAGGCATCACCAATCAGGGATGCACACAGTCCGGCTAGCACCAGATAGCTGACGGCGTTGAACATCGGCGCTTGCCAGGCCAGCAGCAGCAGGAGCAACAGCGTGACCGGTTTAAACAACCAGCGCTGCCAGGTGGGACCGCGGTACGACGCATCGACATAAAGCCATGCGGAAAAACAGACAGCGATAAATGACCAAAGCATATTAACTCCCTGTATCTGTTAAGTCTGAATAATCAGTTTCTGATCCAGTGTAGTGACGCGGGCGGGCGTTTGGCAATGGCGGGGGAGGCAAGGTATCCTGAATTCCGCAAAATCTGATGGGATTGTCGAATGAGCAAGATGCCGCTTTTTTTCATTATCGTGGTGGCGATTATCGTCATTGCCGCCTCGTTCCGTTTCGTGCAGCAGCGCCGCGAGAAGGCGGATAACGATGCCGCGCCGCTGATGCAAAAGCGCGTGGAGGTGACCAACAAACGCGAGAAACCACTCAACGACCGCCGCTCGCGCCAGCAGCAGGTGACGCCTGCGGGCACAGCAATGCGCTATGAAGCGAGCTTTAGGCCGGAAGCGGGCGGCCTGGAGATAACCTTCCGCCTGGAGGCGCAGCAGTACCATCAGCTGACGGTGGGGGAGAAAGGGACGTTGAGCTACAAAGGGTCGCGGTTTGAAGGGTTTGAACCGGAGCGGTAATTTTCCCCTCACCCCGGCCCTCTCCCAAGGGGAGAGGGTGTAATCGTTCCCTCTCCCTGTGGGAGAGGGTTAGGGTGAGGGCATCAGGCCGCGCCTTACTTCTTCACCTGCGCCTTAAACTTCTTCATCCATACCAGCAGCTCAAACACGCCGAAAATAAACACGCGCAGCTGCTGCCAGCCCGTCATCTGCGGGCCGTCTTTCGGCAGACCGTTTTTCAGCATTACCATCTGCAGGGCGTGCATGAACGACGTGAAAATCAGCGCGACGTTAACGAAAATATTCATCGGGCGCGGGAACGGGTGCACCAGATTTAAAATCAAAAATGCCCAGACGCCCAGCATCAGCAAACGTCCCAGGTTAATCAGTACCGGCATCGGAGCCTCCTTGTGCCTGACGGTGATAAAGACGATAGGCCACCTGACCAGCGACCTTTTCGCGGTGCAGATCCCAGTGGGCGGGAACAGGTGGCAAACCGTTTTCCACTTCGCTTTCAACGTAAATTAGCGCGTCATCCGCCAGCCAGCCGTTTTGCTCCAGCAGGGATAACGTCTCTTCCAGCAGCCCCTTGCGGAACGGCGGATCGACAAACACCACGTTATGCGGCGTGCCTTTCTGCGCAAGAAAACTCAGCGTGTTGGTGTTCACGACTTTGGCGTTGCTCGCCTTTAGCGTCGCCAGATTTTGCTGCAGCGTCTGCGCAACGCCGCGCTCCATCTCCAGCAGCGTGGCGCTGGCGGCATAGCGCGACAGCGCTTCCAGCCCCAGCGCGCCGCTTCCGGCGAAGCAGTCCAGGCAGTGGGCGTCTACCATTGACGGGGCCAGCCAGTTAAACAGCGTCTCGCGCACGCGGTCGGTAGTAGGGCGTAAACCGGGGCTGTCCGGCACCGGTAATTTCCGGCCTCGCCACTGACCGCCGATAATACGAATTTGACCGGCCGGGGCGCGGTTGGGTTTCTTCATCTCAGGAAAGCTCTGTTAACAATTGGCCTGCGATTGCGGGCGGTGATGTCAATTAAGTAAAGTGTTAGACTATTTCATCATTTTTTTAGCTTCCATGTATATAGCGCCGCGAGGAGTGTAGTCGCAGATGGCAAAACAAAAAAAACGTGGCTTCTTTTCCTGGCTGGGCTTCGGTGAAAAAGAGCAAGAAACAGAACAGAAAACCGAAGAGCAACAAGCCGTTGAAGAGCAGTCGCAGCCTGAAACGCCTGTAGAAACCGCCGCGGTAGTCGAAGCGGAAGAAACGGCGCACAGCAAAGAAGAGATTGAATCCTTTGCACAAGAGGTGGTTGAGGTCACTGAACAGGTTCAGGAGAGCGAGAAGCCAGAACCGATTATCGTTGAGGACATTACCGAAGCGCCACAGACCGTTATCGAACATGAAGAGCTGCCGCTGCCGGAAGAGGTGAAAGCCGAAGAGGTTTCTGCCGAAGAGTGGCAAGCGGAAGCGGAAACCGTTGAAATTGTTGAGGCGGTGGAAGAAGAAGCCGCACTCGAGCCAGAGCTTACCGACGAAGAGCTGGAAGCCCAGGCGCTGGCGGCAGAAGCCGCGGAAGAAGCGGTCATCGTCGTGCCGGTAGAAGAGCAGGCCGAAGAAGAGAGCGTCCAGGAGCAGGAAAAACCGACCAAAGAAGGTTTCTTCGCGCGCCTGAAGCGCAGCCTGCTCAAAACCAAAGAAAACTTAGGTTCCGGATTTATCAGTCTGTTCCGCGGCAAGAAGATCGACGACGATCTCTTTGAAGAGCTGGAAGAACAGCTGCTGATTGCGGACGTCGGCGTGGAAACCACCCGTAAGATCATCGCCAATCTGACCGAAGGGGCGAGCCGCAAACAGCTGCGCGACGCCGAAGCGCTGTACGGTCTGCTGAAAGACGAGATGGGCGAAATTCTCGCAAAAGTTGACGAACCGCTTAATATTGAAGGCAAAACGCCATTTGTTATTCTGATGGTTGGCGTGAACGGCGTGGGCAAAACCACCACCATCGGCAAGCTGGCGCGTCAGTTCGAGCAGCAGGGCAAATCGGTGATGCTGGCGGCAGGCGATACCTTCCGCGCGGCAGCGGTTGAGCAGCTGCAGGTCTGGGGCCAGCGCAACAACATTCCGGTGATTGCCCAGCATACCGGCGCGGATTCCGCGTCCGTGATCTTCGATGCCATCCAGGCGGCGAAGGCGCGCAACGTGGACGTGCTGATTGCCGATACCGCAGGGCGTTTGCAGAACAAATCGCACCTGATGGAAGAGTTGAAGAAAATCGTCCGCGTCATGAAGAAGCTGGACGAAGACGCGCCGCATGAAATTATGCTGACCATTGATGCCAGCACCGGACAGAATGCCATCAGCCAGGCGAAGCTGTTCACTGAAGCGGTAGGACTGACCGGGATCGCGCTGACCAAGCTGGACGGCACCGCGAAAGGCGGGGTGATCTTCTCCGTGGCCGATCAGTTCGGCATTCCTATCCGCTACATCGGTGTGGGCGAGCGTATTGAGGATTTGCGTCCGTTTAAAGCGGACGACTTTATTGAGGCATTATTTGCCCGAGAGGACTAACAATGATTCGCTTTGAACACGTCAGCAAGGCCTATCTCGGTGGGAGACAAGCGCTGCAGGG
>OJTV01000130.1_pt1 | contig 16201 bp, 26 predicted proteins | sample 1599791 | NCBI WGS metagenome assembly OJTV01 (sample SAMN04436617, study PRJEB24849) | human gut metagenome | biome: human gut; feature: NICU; material: stool | host: Homo sapiens | place: USA: Saint Louis, MO | collected 2011-02-17 | reverse complement strand
TGATGCCCCAGCGAGCCTCGACCAAAGTAGGTCGCCGCCTGCTCATCGGAAAAAATATCAACGATGGTCAGCTCTTCGGCCAACCCCGTATCGAGCATCTGAACCACCATCAGGACGGTCTGGGCATTACCCGGCAGTGTGCGCACGGCCAGGCGGGTATTAAACTCAAAATACTTACCCGGCTTGCGATTAGAGCCGATTTCATACAGCTCAACATTAGGACTGGACACTGTTCACCTCCTGAGCATCGTCCTGCGGTTTATCAGCAGATTTACCTGCCTTTTTATTGTCAGCGCTGGTAACCAAAATCAGGTCACCGGCGGCCATCTGACGGCGGTAATAGGCGGAATCCTCCACCGTGACATCGGTATCGCTGGTGATGTAACGGCGGGCATTCTCTTCTCGCGGGACTTTCACCCCCGGCGCGGCTTTAACTTTCATCTGGCTCATGGTTTACAATGTCCTCTGCAGCATCAGGCTGCTCCGGGTTCTTCAGGTCATATATCAGTCGGGTACGCAACCATTCCGGGTCGTCTTCGCTGGTCTTGCCGTGGTACGGTCGGAAGAGATTGTCTTCATGGCCGTCAGGGGCATCGACCAGCGGATACCGTCCGTTCTCCAGCGCGTTCTCCATCCACTTGGTGTCAAACTCGCAGGCGAATACTGAGAAGGCATTTTTCTCCAGCCGGGTATTAAACAGAGTGCGCACGCGGCCTGGCTGCAGGGCATCAATTTTCAGCCCTGACTCTGCCATATCCTGACCGGAAAGCAGGCGACGAACGGCGGCGATCATTCGGTATGTCCCGACTTCATCCGATGTTGGGCCGCCTGTGCGGGAAGCCTCTTCACTGCGGACGCTTCGGTCGCCCACGATGACCACAAAACGGCCATGCGTCACAAACTTATTGCGGGCAGTACTGCTCCGCTCAGTCTTCTGAACACCGCCGAACGTCACCCACACCCCCGGTAACTGACGAATAACCTCTTCAGGTTCGCCGTCCATCTCCCCACCGTAGGAGCTGACAGCGCGGGCAATACGTCCAAGCCCCTGTTTCAGACGATTGACGATGGCCTGTTCGATATCGGTGATAATCATCAGAAACCTCCACCACCGGTCTGGTCACGTCCGAAGACGCGACCACCAGAGACCATACGGGCTCCCGTACCACTGCGAACCACTTCCCCGGCACTGGTACGCCCCAGACTGATTTTTCCGTCAGCGACACGTTCCAGATAACGGGTGGCATCTTCGTAACGCAGCCGGATTTCTTCTGTCATCTGAGTGCCTGCGCCGCACAGCAGGTAGCGGGCAATATCACAGCATCGGCCTGCCAGTACGCGGGGTACGTCAGACCATGGCACCGGGTAGCGACCGCAGAGATAGCTGTCAATTTCGGCGCTGGCCTGTTCCAGCGCACCATTCAGGACAGTGTCGTCGATCGCACCGGTGTAGTTACGGTCAGTCAGCGAGACGCATTCCGTCTCGCCAAATGCCTTCACCATGTCATCCCGGTTTGCGTACATGGATTAGCCCTTTTTCTTTTCCGACTTTTCAGGCTCAGCGCTGGTCGGTTCAGATGGAGCTGGTGATGCCTGTGCAGTCAGAAGTTGGTCACGTTCAGCGGTGACACTATCCAGCTGCGTTTTCAGGTCATTAATATCCTGATTCAGCGCCAACATACCGGCTTCCAGTTCGGCGATGCGCCCATGGGCTTCGCTCAGCTCTGAGGATGAGGTCTGGGTGCCAACACCGTCATTCATTTCAGTAACGATGAGGTTGGGTTCGGCCTTCAGAATACGCAGTTCTTCAGGGGTAAAACGGTCGTCAGGATAAGTGACCGTACTGGCGCTGTGGGCCATGCCGAGACGACGGAAGCCGTCGCGGCGGGCAGTGATTTGAACCGGCATTATGCAGTCTCCCCTGTAGAGCCATACCCCATCTGCCAGAAGCCGTAGCCACCGTTCGCACGCGCTTCTGCGCCGAAGAGGAACTTCTTACGCTTGAAAACGTTGTCAGCGTTGTAGTCGGTTTGCTCCACAAACTCTGGCTTTTTGCGCAGCTGGTAAATCAGCGGCTTAACCGGTTTAGTCGTATCGAGCAGGAACCAGGCGGTATCGGATTTGAGTTCAGGAACAACCAGCACTTCCGCTGTCCCTTTGTACGGGTTCGGCGTGTTGTCCGGGAAGCGATCTGCCGTCATAAGATAATTCGCCTCATCTTCCAGAGCCGGAGGCACGACCAGAATGCTCGGACGGATTTTGAGGGATGCACCTTCATCATCCTTGAGCCCACGCATACCGGTACGGGCGGCACCATAACTGGCTTTTGCGTTGGCATAGCTGGCGGCGCTGAGCTTTTTGGTTCCTTTATTGGAAACCGATTTACCGCCGACCAGGTGATCGGTGTCAAAGAAGGGCTGTCCGTCATAGCAGAGATTGGTGAAACCATCGCTCAGCAGCGCAAAGACGATATCGGCTGGCAGCTCGGCGGCAGACTGTCCTGCGCCTTTAGCCTGCAGGGCATAGCCCATAATCTGATCGTCTTCGAGGTCATTACGGTCCACCTCGATGGTCGCTTCCCAGTCCTTGTTACGGATGGTGTAGTTGAACGCAGACAGCGCCTTGATGACTTTGTCACCAATCCATTCACGCATTTTCGGGAAACGGCTCAGCCAGCTGTAGTCGTTATCCTTACCCGTGGACGGAACCACCATCGCGACTTTTTCCCAGTCAGAAGGCTGCTGCTCAAATGCTTTCTGGAAGGTCGCTTTCAGGTTAACAAAAACCTGACGCACATTTTTTACGTTAATTAACACGCTGTTTCTCCTTATTAAATCAGAACCCAGACACCATCGGCTTCAATACCCAGCACTTTCCCGGCCACCGGTCGGGCGTCGGTATCGCTGGTTTTTGCAACCGTCTGGCTGTCGGCGACATAACACTCTTTCCCGACTTCAGCCTGCGTAACCGGGTCAGCGCTGCTGTTCGCCAGGAACCAGGCTTTCCCGCGTCGCACCAGAACATCAGCATCACCCGCTGTACCTGCGCTGTTATCCACCCAGCCATCACAGATACCCAGAGTGATATTGGCCGCAGTGGCACTGCCCGCGACGGCGAGCCCCGCAGCGTTCGCCGCGATGATATGCCCGCCAAACAGCTCAGTGGATGCGGCGACGGGGACGGCAAACAGCTCACCGTCTTTATGAGGGGTGTGACGATCCATTTCGCTCTCCTTTATTTGATATATTTCGCAATATCGGCCGGGTCAGTCCCCATCAGGGAGCAGATCGCCGGGTCAATAGCATCATCACCAGCCGGTTCAGACTCGCGGGCAGGTGCACCTGCCGGAGGCTGGCCGCGAGTCTGAGTTGTGGTCAGCGCAGCAATCTTTGGTGCTTTCTCGATGTACGCCTTCAGGCTTCCCGGGTCTGATTTCGCCAGTGCCGTCGCCCATTCCTGTTGTGCAGGGAGCAGTCGGCCATCGCTTAACGCTACCGTGATGAGCGATTCCGCTTCCTGAGTCGCCAGCGCGGCCATGCTGGTGCTGCCTGCCTGAGCAACGGCCTGCTGGACGGCATCGTGCATCACCTGGACGGAAACCCATTTCGCCGGGTCCGGGGTGTCGATTTTTGCGGTCAGTTCGGCGATGTTCTGCGCGTTCTGGTTCAGGATGTCCAGCAGGCTGACAGACGCCGCTGCGGTAGCATCCTGCCCATTAGACAGAAGCGAGATAATCTTCTTCAGCTCTGCCAGGATTTCATCTTTCGTTGATGCGGTCGGAAGGTTGAGCATCCAGCGCAGGTTGCTTAGCAGCTCATTCAGGAATTCTTCATCCATTTCGGTGTTACCCTCGGTGGTCAGGTGGGTGGCCATCATGGAGGCGGCAGCGAGTAACACTTCCTCCATCCCATCAACGGCCGGAGTATTGGTCAGCGCGGCATTAAGGATCTCCAGCACCTGACCGGTTTTGTCGTAAGAAAATACGGGGGAAATAAAGCGGTACGCTTTTGCGGCCACCATGTCGGCAGCGGCAGTAGTCCACTCAACATCGACAGCAAAGAGGCCTTCACCTTCGCGCCACTCCAGCTTTTTGAAAAAGGCCGCAGCGGGAGCTGGCAGACCATTTTTGGCAGAGCGTAGCGTCTGATGTTCATAGTCCAGGACATACGGCGTCTCACGGGCATCGGCGGCGGCAATCAACCGCTCGGCGATTTCACGCGTCATAAGCCAGGCAGCGCACTCGGTCGGACGACCGTCGCGTGCACGGAATTCGCCAGCGGGAAACAGCTGGATAACACCGGGAGTAGCGGTGTTAATTTCCTGGGAGAGTGAGGCTATCAGTGTTAGTTTCATGGTGCTGAGCGTACAGCACCACTAAAAAGGGAATAAGTTGAAGGGGTTCAGTGATTAAGCGTGGGGGCTGTTGTCGTGGGGCGGGCTTTTCTGCTTTTCTGTCATCTCATTCCGGAGAGACTGGCGGCGCTTCTGGAATCGCCGTTCGAAATAACGGTCGGTCAGGCGATCGAGAATCCAGAGAAACACCCTGAAGCTGATCCCAATGATGACCCATTGCGTCACCGTAAAATAATCCAGGAATGCCTTGAAGGTTTCCACCACTTCCCCCGTTAATCGAATGAGCCCCCCGACGATATTGCCAGGGCTTTTTAAACCCCTTTTAAAAACGATTAACAGGGGATGAGGCGAATCACTCTACCACATTTGCGATAAACGCGTCTGCGTGGCTTACAGCGCCGCTAAGCTTATCCATCGATAATACGCTGGAGATAGCTTTCGGCGGTTGTTTCCATCCCGCTGACGTCATCCTCGGTCAGGTGCAGGAACGGTCGGGCTGGCATCTTAATTTTATATGCGCCAATAGTATTCCACTGGGTGAAATTAGACCGGGACTTTTTCACGAACCGATTACCCACCGAACCATTTTTATACTGGCGGTAATAAGCCTTCTGGCTCCTGGCAGCAATACTGATTTCGCCGCCTTCCTGATGGATGCGTGCATATTTCACGTTGGTGCCGACGACCGCTTCGTCGTTGGTACTGAACTGGGTAATACTTTTGGCCAGCCTGCCAGAACGCTGCAGGATTTTTCCGCCATGACGTTTACGGGCATATGCCGGACTCCATCCCATCCACTCCGGGCGACCTTCGCGGGCAAAGTTCTCTTCAACCGCATCGGCCATCGCTGCTGCCATTTCCCGCATCAGCGGCTCACGCTGCTCCAGTTTATTGATGAGCTCGCCCAGAGAACGTTCGAAGTCGCCGATATCATAGGTGATGGTATAACTCATGGTTTCGGCCTCAGTAATACAACATCATCAGCAATATCCTGTGGACGGATAACATCGCCGCCATTGACGAGCGACAATCGCCAGCCGTCTGCAGCAGGCACAGCCCGGACCGCGCGAGTCCCCTGGTCTGCGACCATCGTCCACACTAAATTATCACCATCGAGCCAGACATCCCCGTCACTGGCCAGCAACGCAGGAAGTTCTGACCACATTGGCCCCGGAGCCTGACGGACGTCTGATTCGTGGATACTGAGTGTGACTGGCTGGCGAATACCGCGCTCTTCAAGGCGGTTAAGCAAGTGAGGCGAAACACCGCCGACACGCTTGAGGTCACCTCTGGTTTTACCCCGAACGCTGACGGCATCCACCCATCGGCGAACATCGTCGCTGACGGAAGATAATACAGCCGGGTTGGAAAGCGTTTCGCTGATGGCCAGTGCGGCCGTTCTGGGTGGCGCAGTGACGGACTGGTCCATCAGGCGCTGTCCCAGAGAAGACAGCCAGCCCTGACCCGGATTGTGACCAAAGCCCGCATCCGGGGTATAAAGCTCACCGTTAAAGCGCAGCGCCTGAACCTCTCGGGTATCGTTGGGCCCCCACGCCTGCTGGACGGTGACGATATCCTGTTCCCAGGATTTAAGCACAATCCCAAGACGTTCAGCCTCGGCCAGTGAACGTGCCCGGATACGGCAGCGGCAGTGATAGCCATCGGGCGGATACATGAACTGCCAGACCGGATCATCGTAGCGGGCGGTAAAACCGTTCAGTGCCGCGTGTCGCGGTCGGGTACGCAAATCCATGACGGCCACACGTTCCCAGACAGGACGAAACTCCGCGTTGGCCATCTGCTCTTCATAACGTCCGGCACCATACGCCGCCTGCATGTTGGTTTCGAAGATGGTGCGCAGGCGGCGGGGCGTCAGCTGCTTGCCCTCCAGCACGCCATCCTCATCTGCGATTAGCCGCGCTTTATCAGCCAGCCAGCCTTTACGAATCAGGGTTGGCGTCAGCTGGCGTTCGAAGTCACGCAGTGTGCCGCCATTCTCCAGATGAGCCTGCAGAGCGCCGTGAATATCGGTCAGAATATCCTGTTTGAGAACGCCTGCGACCGTGAATTCAGTGGCATGGGTGCGGGCTTCAACATCGTGCCAGTTAAAGCCTATGACGTAGCCCTTAGACTCAAAATAGCGGATGGCTTCTTCCGGCTTCAGACCAATGGCATACCCGAGATCAACATCAGCTTTCGGCATTGAGTCGCCCCCAGACCTCACTCACGAACAATGCCTGGTGCAGCAGCTGCCGGAGCATCGAATCATCGAGCTGTGGATAGCTGGCGGCGATAATGTCCATCGCCTCATCAGGCGTCTGGCCTTGTTGCAGCGCAGCCACTAATGGGGTGATCAGCTTTTCCATCGCCAGGTTAATGGCGGCACCTGGCTGAAGGGAGTTATCCAGCGCCTCCTGTGCAGGGTCAGTAATCTCCCCGGTACTGCTCAGCGCAGTAAAATGACGGAACGGTGAAGCCGCTGCCTGAGTCGTCAGTGCCTGTAACGAAAGCGGCGAGGCCGGAGGCGTCAACACGGCTTCATTGTCTTTCGGTTCCGGGATACCAATCTTTTTATGCACCCAACTGACTGGGATAGTCTTCATCCCCGCACCAACCAGCTTTGATACACCCTCGGCGAAGACCTGGATATTTTCCAGCTCGCGGGTATCAAAGACCAGTCGGGGCTGGCGGCGTGGGCTGACATCGTACCCGTTAATCGCCAGTAACATGCGAATAACCCCCCGATAAAAGCCCTCTATCTGGCGAGCATCAGCGGTCAACAGGTCATGACGGACTTCATTGTGTACAACGCCCAGCGCGTTGGTTGAGGACTTACCGTCCGCCTGGGAAGTCAGCGTGCCACCGAGGATAACTTTTGATTCAGTGCGCTCAGCCCAGCTAATCATGGCCATAAAGGGATCAGACTGGCCGTTCGCCGCTTCCTTAAACTCAATTTTGGCCCCTTCGGGAATAATACCAGAGGCATTATGACCAAGCGTGACGAGCGCCTCCATCAGTTTGTCCTGCTCGTCCTGCGTGGCCCCGGCGATATAAGTACCGATGCGTGCGGGCAGACCGTATATCTCAAGGAACTCGGCCAGGTCACGTACGCTGTAGTTTTTGAAGAGGTACGGCCAGACCAGCACTCGGTACAGGCCGGACTGGGCGATATAGCCAGATTTAGCATTGTGCGTATGGACCAGCCAGCCGAACGGCCACAGCTCTTCGCCGTCCATCGACCCATTATTCAGCCGGATTTCATCACCTTTATCCGGGGTGGTGCAGAACCAGCGATGCGGGCGTAACTTGATTCGGGTAGGCAACCACAGATTCCCGTCTCGCTCCCACTTCTCAATCTCCTGAGCGGAAAAACCGTGGCCAATCGCCTCGGCCGCATTGAGAGTGATATCTTCCATTTCCTGCAGGTCAGCAAACCAGCTCGCCACCATTGCCGCCAGTTGCTTCTCTTCGGCAGTGGCGTTCGGCGGAGGTTCGATACTCCAGTCCAGCGTCAGCAACGCATTCTTGCGTTTGGCCATCTCGGAGAAAATATGGCCGTCCCGCTCAACCATATCTTCGAAGAGGTCTGCCTGGGCGGAAATATCGCCGCGCTCAGCCGCCTCCAGGATACGAGGCAAACGGGCGATCGTCATTCCGCGTGAGGGATGCGTCGGCCAGTCCCGGTTCAGCTGCACGGTGCGTGCGGTCTGAGGGGCTTTCAGCACGTCTTTGTTGAGCGGGCGACCATACTGGTCAAGGATTTGAACCATTTATTACCATCCTCCGGATGAGCCGAACCGATCGCCGCTGCGGCGCGGTGCCGGTTTAAAATCAAAGTTACCCGCGCCAGACACTGCCAGTGCCCATAGCATGTGCAGGGCATCAGGCCCGTCATCATGGTCTGCTTTCGGGAAGTGCCGGAGCTGGTCAATCAGTGTGGTTTGGGTGGGGTGCAGGCGGATGAGGCCATTAGCCATATGCGGCTGCAGGGATTCGATACGCAGCAATTTATCCGCACTGGGGGTGACGGCGCGGGCCGGAACCGGCACACCGGCCATGGCCGAGCGTTTTACCAGTTCAGTACGCAGAAACTCCTGGAACTGAACGGACTCAACCGCCCAGATGAGACAGTTGTACTCGCGCTGCAGCTCGATCACATCGGAAATGATGCGGTCGGGTACGCGCTTGCGGATGCGGGCTTCAACAACGTCCAGAATACCGGTGAAGCGATTAAAGCCACCAACCAGCAGCGCGGAGGGGTCACGACTGTTACCGGCCTTACCCAGGCTCGGGTCGCAGGCACCATAAAAGCGCCATTCCGCCAGACGGTTCACCCAGAAGTTGATACAGCCATTGAACGGAGCATCTTCGCCGTTAACCGGGTCGTTCTGGTATTCAGCATCGAAGGTGCCGTGACCATCACGCGCACGAATCAGCATCAGCGTATAGAGCGGGCGGGCGTCCCACGAAACAACGGCACCAGCATCCATTTCGGCCCGGTGCTGCTGATAGAATGCCTGTGCCAGTATCTCGCCATCTTCATCATTGTTGCGAAGGATCTCTTCCCAGCGGTCCCACAAATCCATATTGTGCGGCCAGCTGATGAGCGCTTTAAAGCGGGCTCGTTTCCAGAGGGGATTCTTCAGCGTGCGGGATAGCACCGAATCATGATGCAGAATGGTGCCGATATAAACGACATCAAATTTGGCACCGGCTCCCCCCAACGGCAGAACGGTTTTCTTGAGCCAGTTATCAAGTTTGTCGCGCTGTTCGGGGTTTCGTACCTGTTCGTCGTTCTCAATATCATCGAGTACAGCAAGGTCAGGACGATATGGGCCATGGCGCAGACCACGCAGCTTTTTACCACTACCGGCGACCTGAACCTTAATATCGTTACGCGTGAGGATAGTCCCTGCCTGCCAGACGCGGCCGCCGCCCGTAGCCTCCGGGAAGTCCATCAGCAGACGCGGGTTGAACTGCAGCTCTGCTTTGATAGCTTCCAGCATCGGGTATGCCTGGTCTATGGAGTCCATAATGATGACCGGGTAATGTTTGAGCGCCAGAACGATGCACCAGATAACAAACAGCTGGCTCACGATGGTGGACTTGGCTTCGCCACGAGGTGCAGCGATAGCGTCGTTCTGCCCGGTCGTCGCCTGGATAAGCTCCGGAAGACGGGAATAAAGGTATTTATGCAGCTCGCTTTTCGCTGTATGGCGCACATAATGCGGGAAGTAGTTCTGCACGAAATACTCAAACCCCGTGGAGGGGTCAGCCACACAGGCACGTCGGACCTCAATCGCCGAAGGTTTAGGATCAAAGCCAACATCTTCGGCCTCGATGGTCCGACGAAGGCTGGCCCCCAGCTCGGCGAGCTCGGCGAGGAAATCTTTGCTGGAAAGCTTTTTACCACTGGCCACAGGCTTAAACCCCATTTAAAGCGTCATTAACCGCCTTTTCAAACCGGTCTTTTGCGGCCCATCGTTCATTACGCATGGAGAACTCAAGGCATTCAATACGCCCGTCAAGCAGGTGGACGTTAACTTCATCCCGGTATTCCGGTAACTCTACGTAGGCAACCTGGCTCGCCATGACGCTTACGCGAGAGTTCACGCGAATCAATTTATCAGCCATAGTGTTTCTCCATCTCGCCCCCGAAGGGCTCCAGAATCTCGACAAACGCAGCCAGGTGCTGCGGGTATTGTTCAGAGACAAAGAGGCTTAGCTTCTGGATCACATCCAGGGCAACAGCGAGCTGACTGACCTCCGGTAGTATCTTCTTGTTCGCTGCTACCGCCTTGTTGAAGGCATCCGCCAGACTGGCCAGCAGTTCGACCCGCTTGTCCGGTGGCAAATCAGCATCGGTTGTCAGCAGCTCCAGCGTCACCTGATACTGGGTCATCAGTCCGGTAAGAATGGCGCGGCCAATATCCTCAAGACCGTTGCCAGCCATGATGTGCGCTGCCCTGAGCTTGTCCCAGTCATCACCAGCGTCCTGAGCTTCTTTCTTCCAGCGTCTGGCGGTAGCAAAGGCAACGCCTGCCTGAGCTGATGCAATCTCCAGTGACATCTGGCCAAAGATGTATGATCGTCGCAGTCTGTCCCGTGTTTCCTGCGGATGGGCCATACTCATAACTCCAGTTTTGCGCGGATTAACAGGATGGCTACAGCAATAAGACCGCCTGTAAGTCCACCGGCGATAGCCCCGGCTTTTGCGCCATGGCGGGTTGCATCGGCATTAATGGCTGATAAACGTGAGTCAATACGCTCCAGCTTGTCGTTGATACCACCCAGGATATCGGGGTTAACTGGCATCTGCAGACGCTCGAGCTGAGCAGAGATTCGGTTCAGCGTTTCCTGCTCATCGCTGGCAATAGGGATACGGCGGGTACGGCGCTTTTGTCTGGCTTTCATTTGTCGGCTTTCCTGTCGAGTTTGTTATCGATGCGTTCAATGGCCGCTCGCAGCTCTTTCATTGCATCCATCATTGCTGTGTAGTTCGTCCGGGCATCTTCGCGGCGCTGATACTCGTCACGGATGCGTTCGACGGCTTTTTCGAGGTCGTGAATATCCTGATTCAGGCGGCGAATAAAAATGCCGCCAAAGAGTGCGGCCAGTCCCAGAGCAATCTGGAAGGCCGTGTCGAGAGTCATTACCGTGTCCACTCCTTTCACCTGTAGTAATCGTTAATAGCTTGCAGACGATCGCGGAGCGACAGGCACCATTTGCCATATTCCGCGCTATGCCCAACTATCCCGGAGGGAGAGAGTCCGCCACCGGCGCTGATGGCATCTCCGGTATCACCAGCAGCGCTGCCGGTGGTTTCTGGCAGATGGTGACCAGCGTGGACTGTTTGGGCTGAGGGGTAGCCGAGGGCTTCACGCCAGAGCTGCAGGCTGGCAGGGCCAATACCGGTATAAGTATTGCCATCGCTTTTAATTGCATTTTTAAGCCTCTGTTTCAGGTCTTTAACTGCTTGCTGATGGGACACTTCCTGTGCTGCGAGCTGAAGACTCAGGTCGTCAGCTTTACGCTGCCAGGCTTGTTGCGCCGCCAGCGCATCTTTAAGGTCGGATGCATACTGGTTTGCGGCGGTAATACGCTCCTGATCCCACTGTGATTTTTGCGAGTTAAACCCGCTGATAAGCATCGATTTCTCCTGGCTGAACGCCAGCGCCTGGTCCCTCAGCTGCGACTGCGTGATGCATGTTCCCAGCCATACCCCACCACCCGACAGAGCGACGATGAGCAGAAGTGATTTCCAGTTACTTTTGAGAAGGTTCAGGGTTATCGCCCACATGGTTCACCTCTCTGGCTCGTTTAATGGACATGTGCTTCGATGCCTGGCTCTGAGCAACCCACGCGCCCAGATAAGCCCAGTACAATTCAGTCGCAATCTCAGTACGAGTGACCGTGACCCAGACGAGCACAAAGGAGCTGATAAGGAAGGCTCCCAGTACGATGGTGTCGGAGGTAGAGAGCCGCCCAGAGCCGGGATTAGTGATGAGGTCACCCAGGGAGATCAGACGCATAACACGGCCTTAGCCACGTCATACCGTGCCTGACGGTCAGCTTGACCCTGTGCCGGTGGATTAATTCGGCGGGTGATGGCCAGAAAACTGCCACTGTCAGCCAGCTCGTTGCAGCCGTTCGTCTTCCAGTACCATGCCGCACTTCTGGCCGCCTGATTGAAATTCAGCAACAGGTCGGGGTTATTAAGCAGGTCAAGTCCCAGGCCTTTACCACAGTCCCGGTAATTATTTCGCAATGTGATCTGAATCAGACCACGACCGCGATAACGCCAGCCATCGCCGGAGGCTTCATTACCATTACCACCACGACCGGCATAAGCACGGTTGGCTAATTTTTCGGGATTACGGGTATAAGCGCGGGCAAATTCAATTTCGGCAGGTTCGATAATGCCATTTTGATTGTTATCAAAACCTGTTTTAAAAATACGGGCAACACGCTCAGCGTCGGAGTAATAGAGATTCTCGCTGATAGTGTTGAAACCGCCGCTTTCATGGCCGACCTGAGCGATGAATGCCGCCAGCCTTATTGAGGTATTAATCTGGAATTCATTAGCAGCGGCGGAAAGAGGTTCCAGCCAACGTGCAGCGACAATGGCTGAAATGCCTGCTGCTTTCTGAAATTGTGATTGAGTTAAAAGCATGACGCCATCCTGTTAACTAGGGATGGCGTCAGTATTTCATGGGGTTAGTTGGGTAATAAGTTGAAGGGGTTCAGTGAATTACTATGGGGTATCGACATCAATGATTTCCAAATCATCACTTTCCTCAATCATATCGGGTGGAGGGTTTTTCATGGCACTCACACACTCTTTACCAGATTTTATATATGATTGACCCAATGAGTTTACCATCTCTACATCATCATTTGTTTTTGCATTTAATCTAGCCATCCAAATGCTATATGCGGTAGATGGTAGCATTGCGCAAGAACTAAATGGTGTTGGGTTCGATATCAAATCCTTTCCATACAGTTTTGCAGCATCATTTTCCAGTTGAATAAACCGCTTGCTGATGGCTATAACTTCTGGAGTGGTATAACCAAGTTTTTTATACATATCGAAAACAGGGGTTGCCTCTGTTAAAGTTCCCTGTGTTTCTGAAAATATCCTCTTGGTTTCTTTAAGCTGTTTGTTATAAACATCAATATTTTTTGTGTTTGGTATCATCTGAGAATATGCATTGGCACTTACAGCAAAAACAAAAAGTGACACCATTAGTCTTTGTATTTTCAAAATAATTTCCCTTGTTCATTTGAAATTATATTTTTCTGGTTAGCAAGTAACCCCCATGCAAAGCGGTCACTAAAACCGTACTTAGGACAAAGCTCAGTCATTGCTCGCGGTGACGGCACTCCGGTATCACGCATAGCTTCAAATTCAGTGAGGAATGCCCGGTTACGCAGCTCACGTAACGCTCGATCGCAACGAGGAAGATACAACGTCTCACCGCCGAAGTGCTTCACCAGAATACTGGCGTTTTGGTCGCCGATGGTATCTTTGAGGAGACGGGCGCGGTTTGCCCCCATCGAACGAATACCTTTCCCAACAGGGAACGTCGTACCACCAAGCGCCTTGATCAGCTCAACAGTGGCAGGGAACCCGATAAGTTCGGCAATGTTCAGGACTGTTTCTGGCAGAAGTGACTTAACCTGTTCGAGTTCCATAGAGCCTCCGATCAAAAAAGCGGGAATCACTGTTAATGATATCCCGCCTTTTGTATGTATGAGTAGTATGACTAACTGCCTTTTTGTCGTCGTCGGGCATCAATAATCAATGCCTGTAGTAGTTTCGTTAATTGCTCATCATCCAGCCATTCGATAATCTTTTGCTGAAACATGCGCTGCGAAACTGATTCTGCATATTGCCAGGGACGACCAGCATCAGCCAGCAGGGCTTCAATTTTTCCAAGAACAGCCTGTCGGCGGTTTGCAACATTTGGTTTACGACCATGTTGCCTGGCTCTCTTTCGTGGAAATCCCTGCTCATGCATATATTCGCGTAGTTTTTGTAATTCCTCAAGTGTACATTTCGTACTTGATGTTTTTCCGGTAATTCGCTGCATAGTGCTGCGATAGGTAACATCATCCCAACGCAGCCATTTCTGCCCAGCTTTAATTGCTCCGATTAACGCCTTTTTATTAATTAACATGGTCACACCTCATTATTATTTCCGCTGTGACCAGTCACACTGGTTAAGTTCAGCTTCAGGCATTTCAACGTTAACCAGCAATTATGTTCCCCTTTGAAAGCCCCCCCACAATGCTCTGGCGGTTTTGACCCACACTTTTTACAAGCAGGAGTGTTCTCTTCTTGCTGTTGTAACTGGCGAGCGTCATTAAGCAGCAATAAAGCGATATACTCATTACGGCTATAAGGTTCACGTCCGGGGTTACGGTTTACACGGCCATGCTCAAGCGCGGCCAGTTCCTGATCGTTAATAATGATTTCAAAGCGGTTTAAACCGGATGTTTTAGCCTGGCTTGCTCGGGAACGCTGCTTACGCAAGCGGGCTCTTTCACGCGCTGTCATTTCGTCCATTTTTGCCCCCATGCCTTAATTTTTAGGTACAGCGGCCAGATAATTTTGTCAGTTAACCAAAACCCAATCTTTTTGCTGGTCAGAATGAAGTGAACTGCAAAGTACACTCCCAGATAACCACCAAACCCCAGAATAATGGCAATTCCAAGTAAAACCCAGATACTATCAATCGAGATGGTCATGAGTATCCTCCATTCCCGCATCAACAATAATTAGGCTGAATGGCCAAAGAATCAGAGCAGCAGCGTGCTTAAGAGGCGACCAGACGTAATCAGGCTCAATACGCGTCAGGACACTGACCCAACACCAGCCAAGGTGAAAATAAAAAATAATAAGAATTAAAACCCAGCCGATATCCATTATTTAATCCCCCGTAACTTCCGATAATGGTCAATGGCTTTTTTCATTTCACCTTGCTCGTCCTTACCGCGAATTTTCCTGTTATGAGCATCAAAAAACTGGAATCGAATTCGGAGAGGTAATTTGGGATATTCAACAACCTGGCTTGTATTTCTGAAATACCAGACACGCCGATTACCGTTATCAAGGAACTGGCACCCAATAACATTATTCACTTGTTACCTCCTGAGGAAAGTGCCCATCCAGATACTCGAACAGGCTCCAGTAACCGGACCAGTCTGGCTGTTCGTACTCCTCTTTTTCTTCATTCCATTCGCCAAGGAACGGATTACCACATACTGAGGTGCACCATAATCCGATAGCAGGGCAATCAGGATTACTCTCAAACAGTTCAGCGAGGAAAGGCCAGTGGTTAACCTTATTTTCCTCAACTGGGAAGTCACGAAGATACTCGCGAATACAATTAGCTATTCTGCCGTAGTGTTCTCGCAGGATATACATGCGGTCATACGTCATGGCAAGAACAGCTCGATGATGGAAGGGAATATCCTGCCGCTTAGCAAGAGGCCAGAGTCTATCAGCACAGGACCAATAAGAACCGCCAAGATAACGCTGCGCAATATTATCCCAAATAACAGGTGCACTACCCCAGGCATTACGCAGCTCAACTGAAGCTTCCGACTTTTCACCTGGCCATACATGGATAACTTTTGTATAGCTCATTCTGTTCTTCCTTCAATTTGTGCGACCGCATGTGATGATCCCGATACAGCATGATGGAGCTGAGCATTGCGCCCTGCGCGATAACCCTGACTGGCTGCATCATCTGTACCACTGGCTTTTCCCGGTTTACGAGGCTCCAGTTTCTTCATACCCTGACTCAGTTTTTTGCTGCGATAGCTCTCCATGAGAGTCTCTTCGGCCTCAGTGACGGCAAAGTCACTGATAACTGCATATGCTCCATTCACCCAGGCAGAACAGAACGTATCGGCGCGGGCCACTTTGGTGGCTGGTTTGATATTTTTACGCAACGTGGCGGTGTATTCACGACGGGCCTTCGCCAGCTGCTTGCCAAGGACCTCGAAGGAATATGCTGCCACCTGCGGACGTTCGTCCGGTCCGTAATAGGTGATGGTGCGTTTTGCTGGAGCATCCCAGCGCTCATGACCGTGGGTGGTATAGAACTTAACCCCGAATGCCAGCGCTATCATATGAGCCAGCAGCGCCATATATTCAGGCATCTTTTCAGCATGTGATGGGGCTTTCTGAGTGGATGCCTCGTTGATATCCATCATCACCGCATCGGCTTCAGTCAGCTTGTGGGTTTCCATCAGGCGCTGGGCGCGTCTCAGCGCGAGTGCTGCCTCTTCAGCGCTGGAGTTATTACGCGCCATTGCCAGCAGTTTTTTAATACGCTGG
>OJTV01000129.1_pt1 | contig 16287 bp, 17 predicted proteins | sample 1599791 | NCBI WGS metagenome assembly OJTV01 (sample SAMN04436617, study PRJEB24849) | human gut metagenome | biome: human gut; feature: NICU; material: stool | host: Homo sapiens | place: USA: Saint Louis, MO | collected 2011-02-17 | reverse complement strand
AGTCACTGTTATAACAGCAGGATATAGGAGGAAAAATGAAAAAGAAAAAATTATTATGGATTTGTTTGGCAATTTTATTGATGATTGGAGGAATTGAGATATTTACCACATATAGATTAAAAACGAATCAGCCTAAACAATATGTATCAGACATGTTAAATATTATTGAAGAAATAGACTCAGAAATGAAAGCTTTCTCAAAAACTTCTATGGATTTGGGAGAAAGATATGATTTTAAGGGTTTTATGGAAGATAAAATGGACGAGGTATCAAGTAGGGAAATCCCAGAAGACACACCTAAAACTGTTAGGGACACCAAAGATACTCTTCTTGAAGCGATAGATAAAGTGAACACAGCTTTACTAACTAACGATGTAAAATTATTGGAACAAGGTCAGCTTTGTTTTAGTATGGCTCAAGCCATATATATAGAGTTTTTAGATGGAAATATAAAAGAGAAGCCACTTAATGAAAAACTTAATTCATTTGTAGAAACATACACAGCTATATCACCTACTTGGAAATTAGTAAATGAAGATAAAGGAATCAAGATAAATACTGATACAGAGATTTCTACAGATGTTCAATCTTTATCAAATTTATTAACTGATTTAACAGGAATCAGTAATGCGGTGACAGAGCAAGTTGGTAAAAATATTCGTCTTAGGCTACTTGAAAATGAGAAAAAAATTATTCCGTGGTATTTAAGAACGGAAAGGTAACTAATTACAACGTAATATTTGAGAAAGTTATTGAATCACGATTTTTCCATCTATTTATTAATTACCCCACCCCATTGTTTTTTGACCGTGTCTCAAGAGGAACTATTAGAAAGCATAGAGCTAACTAGGAGTTCCTTTTTCTTTTGTTTTTTGGAATCCGCTTATGTGAAATATATCTGAAATGAAACGAAAATAACGTGATTTTTTACTGTAACAGCAGAGTTTTAGTTGTTTCAGATATCATGTAGCCCAAAATAGTTTATTGAGAAAATAGGGGAGTATTTTATACCAACTAGTAGGAAAAAATGAGATAAAAAGTAAATGGAGTCATTTCACATGCATGTGAAATGACTCCATTTACTTTATGAATTAGACATTGAACGGACTAATTTATTCTTTTCTTTTTTTATGTTAGTATGTATTTACTGTATAAGAAATGCTTTAGAATAATTATAGGAGGTTACGTGATAAATATGACTCAGTTAGTAGATGAAAGTAAAGTAATACATAAATCTATTGAACAACGTTCTAGAGGGAAATTTAAGCCAGAAATTAGAAAACTAACTAATAACCAGATAAAGAGCGTCTTACTAGAAAAAATTGCTGAAGAAGAAGTATTGATCAATGAAGATCCAGAAGATAAATTATTGTTAAGTGATATAGCATTAAAAAGAAACAAATTTAATGTTGTTTCTTTATTTAGTGGAGCTGGGGGACTAGACTTAGGGCTTGAATTAGCTGGGTTATCTTCTGTGATAGGTGAAAGTAAAGCTATGGAATCCTTTTTTTCATCAAAGCAACGATATGATAAGGTACGGGAAAAAAGTATTTTTCACACTATATATACAAATGATATGTTTAAAGAAGCCAATGAGAGCTATAAACTTAATTTTCCTTCGCATGTTACTCAGCATAAAAAAGATATTCGAAGAGTAGCTAAATTTCCAAACTGCCAGATAATGATAGGAGGATTTCCTTGTCCTGGTTTTTCAGATGCAGGTCCAAGGTTAATTGATGATCCAAGAAATTTTCTTTATATTCATTTTATAAGAGCATTAACTCAAACACAACCTGCTTTTTTTATAGCAGAAAATGTTAAAGGGATGATGACTTTGGGTAAGGGAGAAGTTTTAAATCAAATTATAGAAGACTTTGCTTCTGCTGGATATACTGTTACGCCGCATTTAGTCAATGCAAGAGATTACGGTGTACCTCAATTAAGAGAACGGGTTTTTTTAGTCGGTGTTCACAAAGAAAAAATCGAAAAGAAATACGGTTATCATTATATTAAGCCTGAGCCAACTCATGGAGATGTCTCTAATATAAATCTCTTTGATGATAGAAAACCATTTGTTACTTTAAGAGACGCTATAGGAGATTTAGAGGCTAATCCTGGAGATGTATTTGAAGGTTCGTATTCAACAATTTATATGAGTAGAAATAGGAAGAAATCTTGGGAGGAACAATCCTTTACTATTCAAGCATCTGGACGTCAAGCACCTCAACATCCAAGTGGTGAGCCAATGACTAAACTAGAAAAAAACAGATGGCAATTTAATGGAGAAAATAACAGAAGACTTTCTGTTAAAGAAATAGCTCGTATTCAAACTTTTCCAGACTGGTTTCAATTTTCTGACGGTGAGAATTTAAATTTAAGTAAGAATGGAAGATTAGATAAAATATATAAACAAATAGGGAACGCTGTTCCGGTTCTTTTAGCTAAAGCAATGACCCAGCCAATTGCTGACTTTATATCTAAAAATATAGCGGGGATAGAATGATGGTAGTCAATATTATAGATGCGATAATAAATATCGTTCATTCAGGAGTATATGACTTACAGGAATCATATGTCCGTTCTAATAGAGCAAACTCTATGGGAGATGCTCTAGAGAAATATATCATAGATAGCTTTTCTGGCTTAATTAATGAATTTGACGAGAACATACGGATGAATAAGATAGGAGAAGTTTTCTCATATTTGGGTAATGATTCCAATCCTCCCGATGCAATGTTACGTGGTGGAGCTGGAATTGAAACTAAAAAGATAGAGTCTAGAGGTTCAACATTGCAATTGAATAGCTCTCACCCAAAGTCAAAGTTGTACGTAACTGATCCAAGAATTAATAGACATGCTGTGAGTGCTGAAGAGTGGGATATCAAAGATTTTATATATGCAATTGGATGGGTACAACAGAAAAAATTAAAAGAATTGGCTCTTATAGATGCATCTGTTTATTGTGCAGATACCAGCATATATTCAGATACGTTTGAAGCAATAAAATTAGGAATTTCTTCTATTCCTAATGTAGACTTTTCTCCTACGAAAGAACTTGGTCGCGTAAATAAAGTAGATCCATTAGGTATTACTAACTTAAGAATTAGAGGAATGTGGCTTTTAGAGAATCCATTTAATGTTTTTAAATATATCTATATTCCAGAAGAAAATAAAAGTTTTAATCTGTTCGGGTTAGTATCAGAAGAAAAATATAATTCTTTTTCTAATACGGATGAACTTGAGAAATTATCTAAAGAAAAGCAATCTTTGGACATAGCAGATGTGCAAGTTAAAAATCCAAACAATCCAGCACAGCTTATACAGTGTAAAAAAATCACATTTTATTTCTAAAATAAACAGGACCATACATGGTCCTGTTTAAACTTTCAGCGGGCTTGTTTTGACTCCGTGTCTGACTCCGTTTTATTGATTTAAAATATTATTCAATGACCATTTAACAGGTCTATTTTGATGTTTTTGTCTCCGTATGACTCAATTTGATACCTAGTGATAGATTAATTTGAGTCTACATCGAACAAGGAAAAATCGCGAAAGTGCAAGGATAATAAAAATTTGAAGCAGTTGCTTCTTCACGGATGATTGATTGTGAAGAAGCAACTGCTTTTTTGTTTTGAATTAGTCTACTTTTTTTTCTAAACTGCAAAAAAAGACTGTCTTAAATAATTTCACAAACTGACCTATACTGAAAGCGCAAACAAATGATAGGAGTGGAACAAATGACAGATTGGTTAGGAATTAAAGGAAAAGTAGTGATTGTTACAGGAGGCTCATCTGGTATTGGTCGTAGCATTGTTGAAAGCTTGTTAGCACAAGAGGTCTATGTCGCTAATTTTGATATTTCAGCATCAGAAACGCAACATGAGCATTTACTCTTTGTGAAAGTCGATGTAACTTCTCGAGCAGAAGTAGAAGCGGGTGTCGCTCAAGTGGTGGAAAAATTTGGAACCGTAGATGGCCTAGTAAATAATGCCGGAATCAATATTCCTCGTCTATTGGTGGATAAAAATCATCCTCATGGGCCTTATGAATTATCGGATGAGGTATTCGACAAAATTGTAGCCATCAATCAAAAAGGGCTCTACCTAATGAGCCAAGCAGTGGGCCGGATTCTTGTACAAAACAAGCAGGTGTCATTATTAATATGTCTTCAGAAGCTGGATTAGAAGGCTCCGAAGGGCAAAGCGCCTACGCTGCAACGAAAGCAGCGGTCAGCAGTTATACACGTTCATGGGCTAAAGAGTTAGGAAAATCAAACGTCCGTGTCGTGGGGATTGCGCCAGGCATTATGGAAGAAACGGGCTTGCGCACTTTAGCATACGAAGAAGCATTGGCTTATACACGAAACATTTCTGTTGAGCAATTGCGAGCAGGTTATTCAAAAACAAGTACGATTCCATTAGGTCGTAGCGGAAAACTCCATGAAGTCGCTGACTTAGTATGCTATTATTTATCAGACCGTTCAAGCTATATTACAGGCATCACCACAAACGTAGCTGGAGGTAAAACAAGAGGATAGAGGTGGGAAAACTAAATGACGCTAGTAAATAGATGGTACCAAGTAATAAAATTACTAGTTGATCACAAAGGAATGAGCTTACAGGAATTGCAAGAAAAATTAGCCGCAAGTCCTCAAACAGTTCGTAAAAACATTGATACATTGAATGATGAATTAATCGGTATCGCCCAAATTATTCAGAAGGAAAATCTCTTTCAGTTAGAAATCAATAACTTTGAAGGTTTTGAAGAGGTTTTGTCTGGACGGCTAAAAAGGGAATCTGATTTTAATTCTTCAAGCAAGCGTGTTTCCTACATTATCAAACGATTAATAGAAGAAGATCAATTTATTTCAACTTATGATTTATCCGAAGAACTCGCCGTTAGTCGCGGCACAGTTAATAAAGACATTAAGCGCATGAAAGAGCTGATTGCTCCTTGGCAGGTTGCGGTTGTAGGCACGCCAAACCGTGGCATTCATTTAGAAGGAAAAGAGTTTGATTTACGCTTACTTCATGTGAATTACGTCCAAGAATATTTTGAAGAACAGTTTCTTCATGAAACTACCAAACAAATGATACAAAAAATAATCAAAGAAACAAGACTAGCGAAACAAGATAGTTTTCTTTTACGAAGAGTGGTTTCAATTGTTTTGCAGCGTGTTTTAGCTGGAAAACTCATTACGGAACTACCACCAGAATATGTTGATTATGTTCGTCATAACGAGCAGATTGAAGAACTGATGTATCACTTGGAAATAACCTATAATGTAACGTTAAGCCAATGGGAACGTTCCTTTATCAGCTTTCCTTTTAACATCAACACAAACCATATTCGTAATTCTTTATTGGCTGATGAAGGACTCTTAGCTGACTATTTTCAAAAAATGATGAAAAAAATTCATCATTCAGTTGTTGTTGAATTTGATGAGGACTTCTTGTTTTCAGAAATGAAAGATCATTTAAGAAACGTGATGAATCGACTCGTTTTTCATGTGGAGTGTCACGATTTATTTTATGGAGAAATTGAACGACAATATCCTTTGGCCTATGAATTAGCCAAAATTGGCTTGCAAGAATTGGGCCGTTTGTTGAATCGTTGTGTGCCGACGGTTGAATTTGGGTATCTCGCTTTGTATTTTGAACTAGCATTGAGAGGGAACTATGAAGCGGGAGCCAAAAAAGAAATCGCTGTAATCTGCAGTACAGGTCATGGAACGGCCTTGATCATTCAGCGGCAATTGGAAAAAGTTTTGGGTCCAGACGTCCAGATTGCCCATTTTTCTGAAGAAGAGGCAGAGAGAAGAGAATTGAATCAATATTTTGCTATTTTTACAACCATTCCCTTAAAAAATATTCGACCACAAACACCGATGATCCATTTAACTAATTTATTTAACGATACTTGGCTCAGAAATGAGTGGCAGAGAGCAAAAGAAATTCGTTCCGTGGAATCTCAAAATATTCATATGACCTATCAATTATTAGAGAATACTCAAGGTTACCGAGCGAATATCCAGAAAATGGTTGCTGATTTAGAAGCAGAAAAATTAGTAGATCCTCAATTTATCGAACGAATTTTTACTAGAGAAGATCAACAAACAACTATTTTTGAATCGGGGATTGCCTTTCCCCATACAATTAATCAAGCCTTACCAACGATTATTTTATCGATTGGGGTTTTTGAAGAATCACTGGTTACACCAGAAGGTAAAGTTGATGTTATTTTGCTGTTGGGTATTCCAGAAGAGCTGACGGCCACTGTTGAAGCAGAGTTACTACAACTATATGACCGCTTGTTTACAATCGCAGGAGACGAACGTTTACGTAATGAGTTACGGAAGCAACGAGATGTTTTAGCGGTTAAAGAGTGGATGCAAAGGAAGGGGATTATCATATGAGTTTTATCTACGTATTCGGGGCGCTTTTTTTAACAGCTTACTTCGTTCAGATAGCTATGGGAATGAAACAGATTAAACACTTTAATCAAAACTACCAAGAATTGCGACAATTAGGGAAAGTCGCGATTGGTCGACGTGCAGGGAAGTTAAAAGCAGGCACGATTATCTTGTTTGCTGTGGATTCGCAAGGGAAAATCTTAGCCGCTAGAAAGATGCAAGGTGTCACCGTTCTAGCTAAATTTCATCCCTTACCTCAGTACGTGAACGAGGATATTCATTATATGGATCATTACCATCCACTCGTACAAAAGGAAAATAAATTAACCCAACAAGCGATGGAAAATGCACGAGAAATTTACTTACGTGTTGAGCTTGGCAATTATCAAGAAACACAACCATTAACGCCGCTTAATGGAGCCAAAATTCAATGGCAATTATGGAAAAATAAAGTACAAACAAAATTGAAAGGAAGTGTCGAGTAATGTCTTATATTACAAAATTTGCGGAAGGATTTATGCACCTTTTCCAAACAGGAGCAGAAACATTTATTTCTTGGATGACAGGCATCGTACCTGTTGTTTTGATGTTAATGGTAGCTATGAATACCTTAATTGCTTTTCTAGGAGAAGAAAGAGTAACCAAAGTAGCCAAACTTTCTGCCAAAAATCCTATTACGCGATATTTAGTGCTGCCTTTTTTATCCGCTTTTATGTTAGGCAATCCAATGTCCTTTACGATGGCACGATTTTTACCAGAATACTATAAACCTAGCTATTATGCTGCACAAGCGCAATTTTGTCATACCAGTAATGGAGTTTTTCCTCATATTAATCCTGGTGAATTGTTCGTTTGGTTAGGGATTGCGCAAGGGATTGATACGTTAGGACTAAATTCGATGGACCTAGCGATTCGCTATATGTTTGTAGGGATATTAATGAATTTTATTGGCGGTTGGGTTACCGATTTCACTACCGCCTATGTTTGCAAACAACAAGGAATTACCCTTAGTAAAACAGTAGAGATTGCTGTGGATTAGAAAGGAGCAAGGTGAGATGACGTACAATAGTATTAAGGTAGTTAAAGGAAATGGCGGTTATGGTGGGCCCTTAGTGATTACACCGACAGAAGAAAAACATAAATTTATTTACATTACAGGTGGCGGCGAGAAACCCGCAATTGTTGATAAAATCGTAGAATTGACAGGAATGGAAGCGGTCAATGGTTTTAAGACATCGATTCCAGATGATGAAATCGCATTAGCCATTATTGATTGTGGAGGCACTCTTCGTTGCGGAATTTATCCTAAAAAAGGAATTCCTACTATTAACGTTGTTCCAACTGGCAAAAGTGGTCCCTTAGCACAATACATTAATGAGACAATTTATGTTTCCGCTGTAGGCCCGAAACAAATTACATTGACATCAGAAGAAGCTGCTGCTGATACAGAAAAGCCCACCTCGAAAAAAACAGAATTTAAATATGATACAAGTAAAAAAATTACTGAACAAAAAGCGGAACAACAAAGTTTTGTTGCGAAAATTGGTATGGGTGCAGGAAAAGTTGTAGCGACATTCAACCAATCAGCCCGTGAAGGCGTACAAACGATGATCAACACAGTGATTCCGTTTATGGCATTTGTTTCTTTATTAATTGGTGTGATTCAAGGTTCAGGAATTGGTGAATTTTTTGCCAATATCATGGCGCCATTGGCAGGAAACATTGTGGGTTTAACAATTATTGGTTTTATTTGTTCTCTGCCGTTTCTTTCTCCTTTATTAGGTCCTGGAGCAGTAATCAGCCAAGTAATTGGTACGTTAATTGGTGTGGAAATTGGGAAAGGCAACATTCCGCCACAACTAGCCTTACCAGCATTGTTTGCTATTAATACACAAAACGCGTGCGACTTTATTCCCGTGGGCTTAGGCTTGGAAGAAGCTGAAGCTGAAACCGTTGAAGTCGGGGTCCCTTCTGTTTTATATTCTCGTTTCTTAAATGGTGCCCCTCGAGTACTAGTTGCTTGGTTAGCAAGTTTTGGATTGTATAGTTAAAAAATTTTTTTTGGAGGATGGGAAATGTCAGTATTTACAACAAAGGTTCAGTCTATTGGGCCAGAAGCCGAATTATTTAAAGAAGAAAAAATGGTCATCTTATTTGGAAAAGATGCACCAGATGCTTTAGCAGATTATTGTTATAACATTGAGGTTCAGCCAGTCACAGAAGCGATTACGGACAAGCAAACGTTAGTGATTGATGAACAAACTTACCAGATTACCGCTGTAGGCGAGGTAGTATTAACTAATTTAGACACATTGGGTCACATTACTATTAAATTTGATGGCGCAACAACACCTGAATTACCAGGTACATTATATGTTGAAGAAAAAGCTATTCCTGAAATAACTGTTGGTACAACAATCACTATTCTATAATTATCGTTTGAGGGAGGAACGTAAAAGATGGAATTTATGCTAGATACAATTAATCTTGAGGCTATTCGAAAGTATCAGAAAATTTTACCACTGGCAGGCGTAACGTCTAATCCCAGTATTGTTAAACAAGCAGGAAAAATTGACTTCTTTGCGCAGATGAAAGAAATCAAAAAAAAGATTGGACAAGCGAGTTTGCACGTCCAAGTGGTCGGTCAAACGACAGAAGAGATGCTAGAAGATGCCCAAACCATTGTACAACAATTAGGCCAAGAAACATTCATTAAAATCCCAGTCAATGAAGCAGGCTTGGCAGCCATCAAACAACTAAAGCAGGCAAATTATCGGATAACAGCAACCGCTATTTATACAGAATTTCAAGGCTACCTAGCGATTGCGGCAGGTGCAGATTATTTAGCACCGTATTATAATAGGATGGAGAATTTAACAATTGATTCTCAAAAGGTTATTGAGCATTTAGCTGCAGAAATTAAACGGACGAACGCAAAGAGTAAGATCTTAGCTGCTAGTTTTAAAAACGTGGCACAAATTAATCAAGCCTGTCAAATGGGGGCGCAAGCGGTCACTATCGCACCAGAACTCGTGACACAAGGCTTGGCAATGCCCGCCATTCAAAAAGCAGTAACTGATTTTCAGGAAGATTGGGTTGCTGTTTTTGGAGTAGAAACGGTAAACGAATTAGCATAAAAAGAACGAGAAGAAAAAGCGGCCATTTTTCTTCTCGTTCTTTTTTTGTTTCACATGAAACATCTACGATTATTCATTTGCTTAAAAATTAGACAATTTTCTTTATTTGTCAAAGAATTTCTTAAAAAAAAGGGTTATCTTTTGGGTATTTTTTTTGGTAGCAGTATGATGAGGGTATCAAATGATAGGAGGAAACGAGAATGAGATACACAAATGGAAATTATGAAGCATTTGCTCGACCAAGAAAACCAAAAGGTGTAGATGACAAGAGTGCCTACATCGTTGGTGGTGGCCTAGCAGGTTTAGCAACGGCTGTTTTCTTAATTCGTGACGGTCAAATGAAGGGCGAAAATATTCACATTTTTGAAGAACTCACGCTGTCTGGCGGTTCTTTAGATGGTAAATTTATTCCCCATGATGGCTTTGTCACTCGCGGCGGACGCGAAATGGAAAACCATTTCGAGTGTTTGTGGGATCTATTTCGTTCGGTACCATCATTAGAAGTAGAAGATGCCTCTGTCCTAGATGAGTTTTACCGTTTAGATTTAGATGATCCGAATTCTTCAAATTGCCGCATTATTCATAACCGTGGCGAACGTGTCCCAGATGATGGACAATTTACTTTATCCAAAAAAGCACAAAAAGAAATCGTTGATTTATTTATGACTTCTGAAGATCAATTAATTGGCAAAAAAATTGAAGATGTTTTCGGCGAAGAATTTTTTGAATCCAACTTTTGGATCTATTGGTGTTCAATGTTTGCTTTTGAAAAATGGCACTCTGCCATTGAAATGCGCCGTTACATCATGCGCTTTATCCACCACATCAAAGGTTTGCCTGACTTTACAGCCTTGAAGTTTACCAAATACAATCAATACGAATCGTTAGTGAAACCATTACTAAGCTTTTTAACCAATCAAGGGGTAGACTTTCAATATGAAACAACGATCAATGATATCCAAGTCGACATCAAAGGAGCTACTAAAGTTGCTCGGCGATTATTGCTGACACAAGCGGGCAAAACCAAAGAAATTCCTTTAACTGAAAATGATTTAGTCTTCGTAACGAATGGCTCAATTACTGAAAGTTCGACGCAAGGAGATCATCATACACCAGCACCAATTACTCATGAACTAGGGGGAAGTTGGAATCTCTGGAAAAACTTAGCAAAACAATCCCCAGAATTTGGGCACCCAGAAGTTTTCTGTGAAAATTTACCAGATGAAAGTTGGTTTGTCTCAGCAACGATTACGTGGGAAAATTTCGATATTGAACCGTATCTTTCTCGGTTAACACATCGTAAATTACGGACAGGAAAAATTGTCACAGGTGGTATTATTACTATCAAAGACTCTAATTGGATGATGAGTTTTGCTATGCATAGACAACCGCATTTCAAAGAACAAAATGATCAACAATCTATAACTTGGGTATATGGATTACTTTCTAATAAACCAGGAAATTATATTAAAAAACCAATCGAACAATGTACAGGCCAAGAAATTACGCAAGAGTTACTTTATCATTTAGGGGTCCCAGAAGGGGAAATTGAACGTATTTCAGAAGAATCGGCTACCACTATTCCGGTTTATATGCCGTTTATCACTTCTTACTTTATGTTAAGAGAACCAGGCGATCGACCATTAGTTGTACCAAACGGCTCTAAAAATCTTGCTTTCATTGGGAACTTCGCAGATACTGAACGAGATACGGTGTTTACAACAGAGTATTCTGTACGGACAGCGATGGAAGCTGTTTATCAATTGCTAGAGGTTGAACGCGGAGTACCAGAAGTGTTTGCTTCTGCATACGACTTGCGCGTCTTAGCAAACTCTGTTTATTATTTATCTGACAAGAAAAAATTAACAGAAATGGATATGCCGTTCGTGGAACGCAAAATGGTTGAACACTTTGTGAAGAAATTTGAGGATACGTATATTGGTGATATTTTAAGAGAAAATCATTTAATTTAGTTGAAAAAGCGAGTGTAAATCACTCGCTTTTTTGGTTGTTTTATTAACCGTTGAATAAATATTCATTATTGTGTATATTTCTTTTGTGATTTTATAGATATTAAATATATAATATGTTGAATGGGAGTAGCCAGTGGGCAACTTCGCAAAAAAATCTTAATTTCTGAAGAGACTTTTTCAAAATTTTGTTGAAAAGAAGGCGCATTTTTACCATAGTTTCTTCACATTTAACGGCTATTATTTAAACATACCCGATAAACAAAACCCTAACAAAACACTTTTTCATTTTTTAACTCCTCCGCCCGCCCTTCCCCAAAGGGCGGGTTGTTTTTTTGCGTTAAAGCAGTTGGCATTTTGCGGGGAAAGGATTATCATTATAGAAGAAGTATATAGAAAAAGGCGGCGAGAAGATGGGACGTTGGCAAGAATTACAACAAGCAATGAGTGCTGGTGTAGAGGCGGCGATTGACGCTGGCTGGGACCGCCAAGCTGTTTATGGATTAGTGGAAAGCGCCATAAAAGACACGCGTTTCTTGCCACTTGAGCAAGCGAAAACAGCAGTCACGGAACTGTTTTCTGAAGTGGAAGAAGTGGGCTCTTCAGCGTATGAGCGATTATTTCGCTTTTCGGCTTATCGTCCGCAAGAAAAGCTCTCGTTACTGTTATGGCAATTAGGTGCAGTGTTGGATCAGCATGGCATGTTGCAATTAGTAGGACCTTATCGTTTCTCGAAGACGATTGCACCGCATGCGACGTTTTGGCATTTGTTGGCAAAAACAGTTCAAAAAGCCTATCCGTTAGGTCTTCTTGGGAGCTTTAATCAAGAGAAAGCGAAAAAGATACATCAATTAAGAATGTATATTGATCGTCAAAATATCACGTATATCCGCGATTTTTTTAAACAAGAAGGGGACACCGATGAACAGGCATTAAAACGCTATGTTTTTGCGGCCAAGCCGCAAGGAATGGGCGGGCGGAAACTGAAAAAAAGCTCTGCTCGTTTACACAACAAATACCCTGAGGGGGCATCTTATTCTTTGATTAATAAGAAACGATTGACGCCTAATTTTCACAGTGAGTTTATTTTGAATGAAGAAGGGACCTTTGTAACCCAGTGGGATGTGTTAGTTGAAGACTGGCGAGGCAGATTAATTAGTAATCCAGCTTATTATCAAGCGGCCAAAAACAATGAATACCAGGAAAAAGTCTTGAATGGTGAATCGTTTAATTATGCAAATCGGAATAATCGTACCCATGAATTACTAGATAGTTCACCACCAGGGAGATTTGATCATCAATTACGAAAAACAGCCAAAAAAGGTTGGTTAAGTCCCCGTATCCAAGAATACGACTACCGCAGAGAACGACAAATAAAGTGCGATGATTATAGTAAGTAAAACAAGCCAATGTTTCACATGAAACATTGGCTTGTTTTACTCTTAGAGAAAGGCGGTTTTCGTTGCCGCCAATTGAACATTTTGGCCCGTGGCTAGAGACTTTTTACTACATAAAAAGGCGGGTTTTTCTTTTATCATTCAGGCAAAAATCTTCCGAAAAGCATTGCAAGAAATTGCTATTTGCGTTAAAGTAGGAAAAGATGATTGTGAAACATTTTTCTGTTTCACAAAAAAGGAAGGAGTCTTTATGCTACCCGAAGAATTTAGACAACTATTAGCCGAAAAAGGCATTGAATTGACAAACCAACAGATGACACAATTTGACCAATATTTCCATTTACTAGTAGAATGGAATGAAAAAATGAATTTAACAGCCATTACAGAAGAAAAAGAAGTTTATTTGAAACATTTCTATGATTCTGTTTCGTTGGCATTCTTTGAAGACTTTGCCAGTGACAAAGCCATTTGTGATGTTGGCGCAGGCGCAGGATTTCCAAGTATTCCTTTGAAAATTGTTTTTCCTTCATTAAATGTCACAATTGTTGACTCTTTAAATAAACGAATTACTTTCCTAACAGAGTTGGTGAATCAACTAGGTTTGGCTAATGTTTCTTTGTATCATGATCGTGCAGAAACATTTGGTCAAAAAGCAGAATTTCGTGGCGCGTTTGATTACGTTACAGCGCGAGCAGTTGCACGATTAAATGTTTTAAGTGAACTGTGTTTACCCTTAGTTAAAAAAGAAGGCTATTTTTTAGCCTTAAAAGCATCGAAAAGTGAAGAAGAAATTAATGAAGCAAAACCTGCAATCGCTACATTAGGCGGTCAATTTCAAAAAGAAGTTGGTTTTACTTTGCCGATTACGGCAGACGAACGTCACATTGTCGTGATTCAAAAGAAAAAAGAAACCCCTAAAAAATATCCCAGAAAACCTGGATTACCAAATAAACAACCGATTAAATAAGATGGAGGCACACACATGACACGAATTATTTCTGTAGCGAACCAAAAAGGCGGCGTTGGTAAAACAACGACCACTGTAAATTTAGGCGCATGTTTAGCAAACTTAGGCAAAAAAGTCTTACTGATCGACATTGATGCACAAGGAAATGCTACCAGTGGCATGGGTGTCCCTAAACCAGATGTCGCACATGATGTGTATGATGTCCTTGTAAATGAAGAACCAATCACTAGCGTGGTTCAACATACCAGCCGTGAAAATTTAGATATTGTCCCTGCAACTATTCAATTAGCAGGCGCCGAAATTGAGTTAACTTCAATGATGGCTCGAGAATCGCGCTTGAAATTAGCAATTGATGAAGTAAGAGACATGTATGATTTCGTTTTAATTGATTGCCCGCCTTCTCTAGGGCATTTAACAATCAATGCTTTTACAGCAAGTGATTCGATTCTAATTCCTGTTCAATGTGAATATTACGCATTAGAAGGCTTGAGTCAATTGCTAAATACGATTCGCTTGGTTCAAAAACATTTTAACCCTGAATTGAAAATTGAAGGGGTCTTGTTAACCATGTACGATGCTCGGACCAATTTAGGTGCCGAAGTCGTTGAAGAAGTCCGTAAATATTTCCGTGAAAAAGTCTATGATACGATTATTCCAAGAAATGTCCGTTTATCCGAAGCACCAAGTCATGGTTTACCAATCATTGACTATGATATTCGCTCAAAAGGTGCCGAAGTGTATCAAGCACTAGCAAAGGAAGTGTTGGAGAATGAATAAAGGCAAAGGTTTAGGCAGAGGCATCGATGCCTTGTTTCAAGATATCGCAAAGCTAGAAGATGTCGACGTTAAGAACGAACAAGTGACAGAAATTCTATTAAACGAACTTCGTCCCAATCCTTACCAACCGCGGAAAACATTTGATGAAACCTCTTTACAAGAACTTGCAAACTCGATTCTACATTCCGGTGTGTTTCAACCGATTATTGTTCGTAAATCGGCAGTTAAAGGCTATGAAATTATTGCAGGTGAGCGTCGGTTCCGGGCTTCTAAATTAGCCGGCAAAGAAAAAATTCCCGCAATTATTCGCGAATTTGATGAAGAATCCATGATGCAAGTTGCTGTTTTGGAAAACTTACAAAGGGAAGATTTAAATCCGCTAGAAGAAGCAGAAGCCTATGAAATGCTAATGAAAAATTTGAAATTAACACAAGCGGAAGTCGCAGAACGTTTGGGCAAAAGTCGCCCGTATATTGCCAATTATTTACGGTTGCTAACTTTACCAGATGCGGTCAAAGCAATGGTTCAAAAACAAAGCATGTCAATGGGTCAAGCACGGACGTTATTAGGCTTGAAGAACAAAGAACAGCTATTGCCATTAGCTAATCGTTGTATTAAAGACAATTTAACGGTTCGACAATTAGAACAACTTGTCGCTGAATTAAACGAAACACAAGGCAAAAAGGGCAAAAAAGCGAAAAAAGCCATCAAAGAAAAACCCATTTATATTCGTGAAAGTGAAGACCGCTTAATGGATAAATTTGGGACAACCGTAGCGATTCAAGAAAAAGAAGGCAAAGGGAAAATTGAAATTGAGTACTTGTCCTCTTCGGATTTGGCTAGAATTTTAGATATTTTAGATATTCATTTTGACGAGGAATAAAAAGCAAAGTGAGAAAGTAAGACAGAAAGTCACAAATCCTTTTGCTAGTTTCGTTAAAAAATGGTATTGTAATCATGGTATTTTTATATAAGTAAGAGAAGAAAGAAGGCTTGGAACATGTATGATTTAGGCGATATTGTCGAAATGAAAAAGCCGCATGCTTGCCAAGCAAATCGTTGGCAAATCATTCGCATGGGCGCTGATATCAAAATCAAGTGCACGAATTGCGGGCATATTGTCATGATGCCGCGTCGTGATTTTACTAAAAAATTAAAAAAAGTAATCGAGAAAAAAGCAGACTAATGCTTTGATGCCTCTAATAGAAAAGAGAATAGACTGAGAGAAAGAGTGGAAAACAAATGGCACTAACAGCTGGAATTGTCGGCTTACCAAACGTTGGTAAATCGACCCTATTTAACGCAATTACAAAAGCAGGAGCAGAAGCTGCAAATTATCCCTTTGCAACGATTGATCCAAACGTCGGCATGGTTGAAGTACCAGATGCCCGTTTACAACGCTTGACAGAACTAGTAAAACCGAAAAAAACAGTTCCCACAACGTTTGAATTTACAGACATCGCCGGAATTGTTAAAGGTGCCAGTAAAGGAGAAGGGCTAGGAAATCAGTTTTTAAGTCACATTCGTCAAGTAGATGCAATCTGTCACGTGGTTCGTTGTTTTGATGACGAAAATATCATGCGTGAACAAAATCGGGATGCGGATTTCGTTGATCCTTTAGCAGACA
>OJTV01000126.1_pt1 | contig 16352 bp, 25 predicted proteins | sample 1599791 | NCBI WGS metagenome assembly OJTV01 (sample SAMN04436617, study PRJEB24849) | human gut metagenome | biome: human gut; feature: NICU; material: stool | host: Homo sapiens | place: USA: Saint Louis, MO | collected 2011-02-17 | reverse complement strand
TCATCGGGCATTATCTGAACATAAAACACTATCAGTAAGTTGGAGTCATTACCCGCGTTTCGTCAGGTGGGTTTTATTGTTCTGCTGGGTATTATCGTCGCGGCGATTGCCGGTTTTTTTTCCAGCGGAATGGTCAGCGACACGGTCAAAACGAATTCCGCTAAATCATTGACCATAAACTATGAACGCTTTGGGCGACGGGAGACAGAGACGCGGATGGCGCTCGCGTTTCCGGTGCAAACGGAGGGGAAGTATGTCCTCAGCATGGCCAGCGAGAGCAGCAATGCGTATGAACCCGGCAGCGTCTGGCCGCAGCCGGACGCTATGTTCAGCCGCGGAAAGACCCTCTTTTTTGTCTATAACAACCTGAAAAAAACCGACCGCTTCTCCGTGTTACTGTTCACGACACCTTCCAGAGCCGGTAAATGGAACACCGTCTTCCGCGTCAACAGCGAGCCGGAAATTAACATCTGGCAATTTATTTACCCCTAGGAGGCTGATATGGATATGGTCTTTCGCGCGCTGGCTATTTATTTGTTTCTGGTGGTGGTATTTAAAGTGGCCGGGCGTCGCGCGCTGCTGCAGATGACCAGCTTCGATCTCATTCTGCTCTTGATAATTAGTGAAGCCACGCAGCAGGCGCTTCTCGGACAAGATTTTTCCGTGACCGGCGCGATGATAACCATTACCACGCTGGTGGTGGTGGATATTATTTTCGGGCTGATGAAGAAATATTTCTCGCCGGTTGAGAATATTCTGGATGGCACTCCTGTTATTCTGGTTGAGAACGGTGTGCCGTTAGCCGATAAACTGAAAAAAGTTGACGTGTCCTGTGATGATATTCTGGTGTCAGCGCGTCAAAATAATGGTATTACGGAAATAAGCGACATTAAATATGCCATACTTGAGCGCAATGGCCATATTTCAATCATTCCTTTCGAGAAATAAGAGGCGGCAAGATGAGCAATCTTTTTCACGACAGCAATAATACCGTGGGTGAACTGACGAAAAAGCTGGCGAGCAAATTAACCGATCTCGGGCTTCGCTTAACCACCGCGGAATCCTGCACGGGCGGAAAGCTCTCGGTGGCGCTTTGCGCAGAGGAAAACACCGCCGAATTTTATGATGTCGGCCTGGTCGTGTTCAGCGATGAAGCCAAAGCGCGGATCCTCGGCGTGCGCCCTGAGACGCTGGCGCGGTTTACTGCCGTGAGCGAGCAGACGGTAACCGAGATGGCCGCCAGTATCCGCGACATCGCCCAGGCGGATATCAGCATCGCCATCAGCGGCTACGCGGGCCCGGAAGGGGGCGACGACGGCACGGCGGCGGGGACGGTCTGCTTTGCGTGGAACATACGCGGCGAGACGAAGACCCGCACCGTGCTTTTCTCCGGTGACTGTCAGGACGTGGTCGAAAAAGCGGTGCATTACTCGCTGGCTGAACTGGTGACAACGTTGTCGGACGGGAATAACGAATAAACTCACGTGGAGGTTCTATGGCTGTCATAGTGATTACCGGCGGGACAGCGGGCGTGGGAAAAGCCACGGCGCTGCACTTTGCAAAGGCGGGTTACGACGTGGGGCTCATCGCCCGCGATGAAGCCAGCCTGCACTCTACCCAGGAGGAGCTACGGCGCTTTGGCGTTAATGCCCACGCCGTGCAGGCGGACGTCGCCGACAGCCAGGCGGTGGTGGATGCCGCTAACGAAATTGAGTATCGCCTCGGCGCGATAGATGTCTGGGTGAACAACGCCATGGGGGCCGTTCTGGCACCGTTCCGAACCCTCACGCCGGACGAGTTTCGCCGCGTGACTGAGGTGACGTACCTCGGCTACGTGAACGGCACTCGCGCCGCGCTCGAACTTATGGTTCCGCGCGAAAGGGGCGTAATAATCCAGGTGGGGTCCGCGCTGGCCTACCGTTCCATTCCGCTGCAGTCAGCCTACTGCGGGGCAAAAGCGGCGATCCGCGGGTTCACCGACGCGGTGCGTACCGAGCTGATGCATGAGAACAGCCGGGTTCAACTTTCGATGGTGCAGATGCCCGGGCTCAATACCCCGCAGTTCGAATGGGCGAGGAATAAGTTTGCCTGGGCGATGCGCCCGGTGCCGCCTGTCTTTGAGCCTTAGGTGGCCGCCAGCGCCATCTTCAGGGTGGCGCAAAAACCGGTTCGCGAGCTGTGGGTCGGCAGCAGCACCATCCAGTCAATTGTCGGGCAATTTTTCTTCCCCGGTTTTCTCGACCGGCTGATGGTGAAAAAGGCGTGGGAAGGCCAGATGACCGACGATCTCAACGCGCCGGATCGCCGGGACTACCTCGACCAGCCGGTTAACGATCTGCATAAAATCCACGGCCGCTTTACTGACGAGGCGAAAACCCGCGCACCGTCCGTCACCTCCGGCATGCCGGGTAAGGTGGCCCTTGGCGCCCTCGCGGTGGCGGGAATAGTGCTGACGCGTCTGATAACCCGCCGGAAACCGTAATCAGCGCAGCGCGCTACGGTGCGTCCAGAACCAGCGATAGCCGTAGCCGCCAAGACTGAGCTTTACGGTTTTACCGCAAATCAGCGCGTCATCGTAGCGCTTGTCCTCGAGACAGGCGGTCCAGGTGGCGTTGCGGATCCCTTTGGCGGTGAACTGCACCGGCTCGTCGCTGAAGTTGACGAAGGTCAGGATGCTGCGCTCGTCGGTCTCGTAATAGAGCCCCAGCACCGCGTCATCATCGATTGTGATAAGGCGAAATGGCGCAACGGCAATTTCGGGGAACTCCGAGCGGGTATTGGCAATATCGATGATCCGGTGCAGAAGCGAGTTGTGGTGAAGCAGCGAATCGGCGACGTTGACTTTCTGATAGCGGTAAGGGCCGTGGTCGATAATCGGTGCAATAAATTTTTCAGGGTCGGCTGCAGAGAAACCGCCTCCCTGTGACCCCGCCCACTGCATCGGGGTGCGGACGGCGTAGCGCTCCTCCAGATCCAGGTCGTCACCCATGCCGATCTCGTCGCCGTAGCGCATCACCGGGACACCCGGCAGGGAAAACAGCACCGCGTGGCAGAACGCCAGCCGCTTCCGATCGCCGTTGAGCATCGGGGCCAGGCGACGGCGGATTGATTAGACTTGAGATAAATGACAGGGAATAAGTGAGATAATTATGGGAAGAACTGGGTCAACATGGGAAGAGACTGGATGGAATATGCAATAACGTTACAGTATGTGAAAATCAGACCGGCCCGAAAAAAACAGAACTCGCGCCAGCCTGATTGCAGATGTTACTCCTTTTTCCCCGTATCGGCATCGGGTTCACCATCAAACAGTTTGCCCTGCATTCGATCCAGTTCTTCTTTTCTGACCCGCTTCACCACGCTGTAGACCCATTGTAGCGAAACACCAAATTTGCGGGCCAGTTCGTGATGGTTGCGTCCGTCAAACTCCAGGAAGATTTCCCGGTCGCGCTGGCTAACCTTCCAGACCATGCCCATCGGAAAATAGACGTTTTGCCCACCCCAGACCTGCATCATGCGGTTCGCAACAGCCTGACCAATCTGGTCGGCAACTGCGGGTTCGATATCAATAATCTCGCGGACGGTCTCAGAAGTGTGCTGTGCCAGTTCTACCAACAGTTCCGGCCCTTTACTACGAAACTGATTCAGGTCGCTCATTGCTTCACTCCCGCAGCTCTGCGCTGCCACTTCTTCAGTTTCTCAATAACGCTACTTGCCTGCTCATTGCTGAGCCAGCGTAACGCGCTGATGCCCGTTTCCCGTTTAACCCACAGCGCCAGCGCCTGCTCTGAACTGTCACGGACGACGCCTGCCGCAGCCATTTCAAGCCATAGCGCACGGATTTTCTTTGACTGCGGATGGCTGTCGAGCGGTAAGCCGGACCTGGCTTTTCCGGCAGGCTTAATGCGAAAGCCTTTCTTTTTCATGGATTCCAGCACGCGGTTGAGCTGCGGGGTATCCATCCCTTTGGTTGAGGCTTTGCCGGTCAGACCCTGTAGCATCTGGCGGTAGGTGTCCTCATCCATCTGGAGGTCATTGCGGGCAATATGGATGAGTTGAATAAGACGCTGCTTAGTCATCATCGCCGCTCCTTTTACCTGCGCCACCGATATAATCGACATATAAAGGAAGCGCGACAGGCCAGCACAGGAACATAACGGCCCAACTTATCCAGTGTCCGGCACCACTGTAACGTGAGTAAAACCCTGAACGACGGTGCAGCTCAGCGGTACACCACCCCACGAGACCATACCAGAACAGGGCACATACAATAGATTCAGCCATCATAAGCCACACCCCAGCTTCCGCTGTTCCTGCCCGCTGACAGGCTGATGCAGGCGGATGTTTTCCCCTTCTCTGTAACCGATGTGTCGGGACATGTCTGCGTCACGTGATTTCCCGGCCCCACGGCCCGTGGTTGTGCCTGATTCAGGGTATTTTTGTTCAAGCCAGAGGCTTGCCAGCTCCCGTTCTTCGCGGGACATAGCAAATAAATGCACCTCGCTGCGCACGGCCAGAACCCAGCCTTCGGCAAATTTGTCACCACGGCTGGTCTTGGTCGTGTTTTTGATCCTTTTATTCTGCTGTCGAATATAGTTTTTACGGGCCACGATTAATTGTCTGGCCAGTACCTCCCATGTATATGAGACCAGTTCAACCCGGTCTTTATTCCCGTAAAAACCAACGCTGGGTTTAAAGCCGGAGTGAATAATAGACTTAACGCCAAATGCCACCTGGATAATATCCAGCAGACCCAGCATGTAACGCGGCGGATTAACGCTACCTGCAGCCCAGTAGTTACTGACGCTTTCATCAATATCACTGAGTGCGAGGTCAGCCTGGGTGATGTTATAGGCCTGCATCAGTTTCTGGGCGCGTTGCAGGGCCAGTGCCGCTTCATGAGGGTTGTCGGATTTAGCCAACGCCAGCAACTTTTTTAACTTCTCCAGCAGCTTTTCATTATTCTGCGGCATAAGTCACCCCCAGACGTTCGGCAAGGCGTTCCAGCTTTTTCTGCTTATGAAAGTCAATCATCAGACCCATCCCGTTGAGGCGGAACTGTTCAATCATGATTTCAACGTCAGCCAGCTCGCCAGCCAGATCAACTTCATTGCCCTGGCCGTTCATGTTGCGGGCAGCGGCAGCGGCCAGTTCGGCGGCTTCTTCCATCAACTTCAGCGCCTGTGCTTCAGGGCCAAAATTTTTCAGGGCCAGATTGTAGATCGTCGAACGGTTATATAATTTCATGCCTTTCATTTTGTTGCCTCGCAGGGGATGAACTCCATGGCCGGAACTTCGGTGTAGTAATGCTGGCTGCAGTGAGGGCATACCAGCGTGATGAGGACGGCTGGCACATGGTATTTGCCAGAGGCAATGACGCTGGCGTCGCTGAACTTCAGGGCGGTGATACCTTTCTTACAGTTGGAACATTTGATGGACATGATTTATTCCTCAATACTGTTTTCGGCGTGCAGAAGCCCACGGCGCTGACGCCGAAATAAAAAGAAATTGAATTAAAATTAAATGGCAGCGATATCTAACGGAATATTAATTAGCTTCCCGTGTTTATCTTTCTCCCGGAAATTAATATAAGTTTTGGACATTGCCACCTGCAGTGATTCCGATATGGCCTCCATTGCCCGGTTCCAGCGCTCGTCCTGAATCTTGACCCGGCGCAGGGAAAGAATACGTCCGGTATTAAGCTGGCCCTCTTTGTCCACCTGAAAAGCATCGCTGATGATGGCTCGCAGGTTGGCGTTTGCGCCTTCCGACCACTCGGTGACGCACTCGTCTATCAGGTCTTTGGCAATCTGCAGCTCCGGCCCGAAGGTCAGGGTTTCCTGCACGCGGATGGTGATCTGCTGAGCACCGTCGAAGCTGCTGAAGGTCACGTTGCCTTTGGCACCGCCACGCGTTCTGCCGTACTTCTCGGCCACAAGGTCAAGCCAGGCATAGCACTCGTCAAAGGCACGACGCTTGAAGTCGCTGAGTTCATCGCGTTTAACCTTCGCGGCGGCAACCTGTTCTTTAACGAAAGAATCCATCGCAAGGTCATAGTCAGACACCTGGTCAACCGGCACCAGACGCCCCTTGCGGTCTTTCATGTAGTCTTCTTTATTTACTTCGCTCATCTCTGTTCACCTTATGGTTAATGTAATGACTCTGACCAGGTAATACGGCAGCCATGCAGTTCAAAGACGCCCTGACGAAAGCGCCCTGAGCCGTCATGACCAACATGGGTATAACTCGCTTTGCCCTGCTCCAGCAGGCGGGCACAGTGCCCGTTGCGGGCGATGCGGATAACCGGCTTACTACCCGCAATCATGACGCTCTGCACGGTAGTGTTCATGGCGTTGAGCGCCATAATGGCGGACTGCACCTTGTTCATCTGCTGATTGATATCGGCGATGGATTTCATGATTAAACCCCCTTGACGACGTCGGCGTTGACCTGCGGAACCCCGATTTCAGCGGCCAGATTCATGGCTGCTATCACCAGGTTACTGACGGCCAGCGGATACAGCAGGCTGACCATGCTTTTACGGTTACTGCCCAGATTGCTCAGGCGGGCGCGGATGGCTTCCACTGCGCTGGCGTCCATGATGTCGGTCAGCTGCTTACCGGCGCGTTGCAGTTTGAACGCCAGAAACTCTTCCAGGCTGTTGTCCAGCGGCAGCAGTTCAACCACCTCGCAGCGCTGGACGACCTCACGGACTTCCATGTTGCGTTCGGACAGTTTGTCCGCCAGTTCAGGCTGGCCAATCAACACGATGGACAGCAGTTTTTTAAAGCCCGATTCCAGCTCGAAGAAGCGTTTGAGGTGCTTCAGCGTCGGGATGGGCAGGCTGTGGGCCTCCTCAATCACCAGAACGTGGCTGAAACCCGCCTGGCTGCTGTCCTTCAGGACGCGGTGCAGCTGGCGAAAGCGGGCGTCCTGGCTGCGTTTGATGCTCTCCAGTGGCGCGATGGTGCTGATGATGGCCTCAGCGATAGCAGCCGCCTTCAGGGTTTTGCCCTTCACGTCGTTGTCTTCCATGGCGATGATGTATGGCTCGATAACAATCACCGGTGCGTTCTCGCGGTTGACGCGTTCAATCAGGTCGCGGCGCAGCGTGGATTTACCCGCGCCGGACTCGCCGATAACCGCCAGAAAGCCACCGTGACGGGCGGTCTGGAACAGTGCCTCACGCACGTAGCGGATATCCGGCGTGGTGAACACATCGTCCGCGCCCTGCATGGCCTCATCGGCGAACGGGTCACGGAAAAGGCCAAACGCTTTTTTGGTTGCTGGAAATAACACCTGCTTTTTGAGTAACATGTTCTCTTCCTCACTGAGGTTGGTTTTATCGGTAGTACCCGCTGTACGGGGCGTGACCGCGCCCTGTACAGCATCAAAACTCTTCGCTGTATCAATCCCCTGACTTTCCAGCCAGGACGCCAGACGCTGGCGCACCTCTTCGGGGCTGGTGCGGGGCCACTCGTTATGGTTCACAATCTGGGCCAGCGTGGCCTCGGAAACGGCGACGGCTCTTGCCACCACTGCCTGCGGGATGCGGGCCTCTTTCAGTTGTTGCTTCAGTACCAGCATGTCTTCCTCCTCAGTTGCCGTTAACGATGCTGATAACGCTGCTGCGGGCCGGAGTGGTCAGGGTGACCATCACTTCATCCAGTGCGGCTTCCGGTACGCCTTCCGGGTACCGTGCCGTTAACTGGCGGTAACATTCCGGCGTCCAGGTATAGCCGTTCGCGCTGAACTTCTCGCGCAGGGCTTTCGCGGCCTCCACATGGGTCATAGGGCGCTGCTCAATACGCGGGCCGCGCACGTCTGAAGCCTGACCGCGCTTCGGCATATAGGCCGGAAGCGTGGTGTCGTCGATATGTTTATACGGGTCAAGTCGCCCGCCAAACGGCAGCGCCTTCGCCTTGCGTGCAGCAGCTGCATCGGCGGCGTTATCCGTGCCGGTGACCAGCTCTTCGATTTCTTTTGCCGCCGTCTGCGCCGGGGTCTCTGGCAGGGCTTTGTAGCTTTCGCCAAATACCGCCGCGCTCTCGGCAAAGCCGAACTCGTTCTTTCTGACCTCTTCGACCAGGAAGAACGTTTCGTGGCCGTCTTCGCCGGTCAGTACCACCTGCGCCACATCGCTGCGCCATGGGTTGCGGGTAATCATCAGTTTTTCGCCGACCAGTACGCCCGGTACCGTCGAAACGTCAAACTCATTGCCCCGGAACGAGACACGCAGTTTTGATGTGACCTTGCGGAGTTCAGGTGCGGCCACCGCCAGTTCACGGCATACCTCGACGGATGGCGCTTTTTTCAGCTGGTCAGAAGTAATTTTCAGCCAGATATCCGTGCGGGTTTTACCGTGGCGGGTGTGAACGGCCGTGGCGTTAAAGTGGCTGCGCCATTTCACGGCCAGCGCGTTCAGCTCTTCCAGGCTGTGAACCGGCTGGAACTTGAGACCCGGCTCCAGTTTGCGTTCGATAATGTCACGCGCCTTTTCCACCTGCCCGGTGGCGCGGGCGTTATGTGGTTTATGCGCTATCAGGTTGATACCCAGTGAGCGGCACATGTTTTTCGTCATGCCAGCGGTGTTCGCCGAGCCGGGGTCGAGGTAGAGTATTTTCGGCACGCCGTGCAGCACGTCAGCGCCACCACGCTCCTGCATGGCGTTGATAAGCACAGAACAGAGGTTCTCACCGGACTCCGCGCCCATCACGTACTCAACGTAAATCCAGCCGCTGGTATGGTCGGTAATCTCGTAACTCCACACGCGGTCACTGGCGATGCGTGCGATGTTGGCAGGCTTGTTCTTGTAGAACTTCGCGCTGTCCATCACCTGCAGCCCTTTATGGCCGTTGCTCAGGTAGTAGAGCGTACAAAGTGAGGCATCAATCTCCCAAACGTGATTGGGATGCAGGCTGGCCATCTCGGACGACGGGGCCGGTGCGTCAAGCTGTTCCGGGTGCAGGCCATAGTTCCGCAGGGCGCGGCTGATGGTGTCCTCGGACAGCGGGAAAAACTCGCCTGTGGCCTCGTCCGTTCTGCCAGCAGTGATAAAGCCGTTTGAACGCAGGGTCTCCACAGCATCCGCGATGGAATACAGGCGCTTGCCGTTCTTACGGGTGGCCTCGCGCAGCGTGGCGGATATCAGCGCGGCTTCGTCGCGGCTCAGGGCGCTGCGCCCGGCATCGGCACGTTTTTTACGTTTGTCAGTCACTGATACCTCCTTCAGCTTGCGCAGCAGGGTGGCGCGGGACATGCCCAGTTCAGCGCAGGCGGCGTCGTATATCGCACCGCGCTTACCATGCCCCGCGTCACGTGCCGCGCGGGCAACATAAACCAGTCGTTCAGTCAGGGCGGCACTCATCGGTTATGCCTCCTGCCCGTTAATCTGTGGCGTCGGGTCAGTCAGCCATGAAGGGGCGGCGTTACCTGTCGGCTCATCCGGCAGGTCAAATGTGGAGCGCAGGCTACGCGCGGTGCTTTCCAGCTGGCAGACCAGACCGGCCATAAAGTCTCTGGGGGTATCAATCATGTTTTCAGCGCAGTATGCGCACAGGGTCTCAAAGGCGCTGGACAGTCGAACCGCGATGGCAGATTCCGCCTCAACCGCTAACGCCGTCACTTCCGCGCGTAACTTCTTCACTTCTTCGTCAGGCTTGGGGGGCTGGATACGGGATTTCTTCTCCAGTTTTGTGGAAAGCGAGTCGATTTTTTCGTTTTTGTCGGCCAGCACGCGCTGTTGTGCTGCGTTGGTTTCGCGCGCTTCGCGCAGGGCTGCTTTCAGTTCGCGGCTTGTCATGCGATCGATATCGTCGAGGCTCATACCAGCAATCGTGCCACCATCAGCCAGTTCGACTAAGTCTTCATCATCCTCCAGCATCAATTCGTAAAGCTTTGTTCTCCCCAAATGCGAAAGCGCTTTCGCTTTTGATTCCAAGGTAGGAGAAAGAAATTTAAGGGCTGCCTGCGCCATTTTTTGAGCAATACGAGGCTCCAAACCAAGATGCTCTCTGACAATCTCAACAAATTCGCCATGTGGCTCATTTTCTTTCAGGATAATTAGTCGCTTACCTGCCTCCAGCATTGCCTCAGCACTCTGAGCCATGTAAAAACGTGTTTCGTGCACAATACGGTCACGTTCATACGGCAGGCCATCACCAAACTGCTGCATGATTTCGAGGCGATGTTCGGTCATGGCATTAAGATTAACGTTGAGGCCATCACTCAGCGGTGCATCTTCCATTAGTTCAACTGGTTGTGATTTTGTGCGTCCCATTTCAACTCCTTAGCGACTGCCAGCCATAACACGCTGGTTGATTTCATTAATACGATCCTGCGCCCGCGCCATTTCGGTACTGTGAGCCATGGCGATTTGTAAGAGCTGGACTCCAGGGGCAAAACGCCCGTTATCCAGTTTTAGGGCCAGTCCTTCTTCGATAAGGGTATTCAGCGCACGATTGATATTCGCCGGGGACTCACCCAAAGCCGATGCCAGTTCACCGTTAGAAACACCGTTCAGAGCGTGGCCGCGTAATGCTTTAAGAACGCGCAGAATGCGGGACCCAGAACTGGATACATTTGCTTTGCTCATGACGCCTCCTGAAGAATGCCTGGTGTAACTTCTTTGCCGATCACGACTGACAAATCGCGCAGAATGCGATACGTCAGACGTCCGCGAGGAAGTTCATTTTTGCCAGCCCAGCGGCTTACCGCCTGAGTGACTGTTCGTGGCTCATAGCCCGCGTTAAGCGCGAACTGGCGCAGGCTGCTGCCCCGTTCAACCAGTCGTGCCCGAACTTGTTGTTTGTTCATATGCACCGTGTTCCTATTGGGTTATGATGTACTCAATATGAATAAGTGTACTTATTCAAAATGAATAACTCAAGTGGGATTTATTTGAAATGAATAAAAAGTCCGTTGATGCAGTGCTCCTGCGCCTCATGTCACTGTTTAACGTTGATAGCGACAGTGAGTTGGCTCGAGCGCTAAACGTTAACAGACAGACTTTAGCTAGTTGGAGAAAGCGAGACTCTGTACCTTATTCAATTTGCATAAATATTGCTGAGGAGAGAGGGATCTCTCTTGACTGGTTACTCACGGGTAAGGGAGAAGAAGAGGTATCGAATGTTGAACCAGCAACTGAAATCTTCAGTCAAGCGGACCTTAAAATGCTTGAACTTTTAAATCAGTTAGATCCTGAAGTTCGACGAGATCTCATGCGAGGCGCTGAAGAAAAACAGCGTGTGATTGAGATGGAAAAACAACTGAAGGAATTATCCGCAACGATTGAGCGGTTAAAAAATGTAGGTTAATGTGTTCCTAACGAGAACACACAGCAATAAGTGTTTGCCATTAAACAATAAAAAAATAAGGTGAATAGCCAATGTCTGAACAGGCCATTGAAGTTAAACACGTCGTAGTTCACATTTTGGACAAGCAACAAAATGGAGACGCTTCTGAGAGATTGAGTCCTGAAGAAGGGCTAGTTACTGAGGCCTCTCAGCGCCTTATAAACGATATTTGTGCAAAATATGCAGGACGCACAGGTAAAGGTTATGGCTATTTTGAAGGCGATACAGATAACTATCCGATGGAACGCATGGCTGGGGATTTTCTCGAAGGTGTTGATGATTTCTACCAAAGTTCATGCCGGATGATGCATCACCTGACGGAACGCTCCCAGCGAGAAAACATGGCTACTGGTGGTTATGTTCTTTTTGCAAACATCGTGATAGGACACAATGAACACCTGTTGATAGCTATTGTGAGTGCCACCATCGGGTCAACTGTCACTGATGATTTTAACATCCAGGACAGTACCTATCTTGATATCGCTAAGCTGCGCATGGCTGGGCGCATTGACTTAACCGCATGGAAAAGTGATGCAGAACGCTACATCAGTTTTCTTAAGGGACAAGGGAACGTTTCAAACTACTTTAAACAGTTCCTCGGCTGTAATGATGTCTTAATCGCCAAACGAGAGTCTGAAAAGCTACGTGACGTTTTAAAAGCATTTGCAGCAGAGAAAGAACTTGACGGCGCTGAAAAAGACGCGTTTCTTAAGAGCGCGTTTGAACACTTACATGCGTTAAGTAAGGCTGGTGAGCCTCTTAGTCTGGAAACCTTTGTTAATGCCGTTTGGCCCCAGGCTCCAGAGGAGTTATCTGGTAAACTTGCTGCCGAAGAGCTGGAGTTATCGGATGGCTTTGTTCCTGATGGCCGCGTCATTCGCGCTTTGGTATCTTTTAAAGGCAAGTCCAAATACTGGGAACTTAAGTTTGACCGGGAAGGGAAAACTGAAGGCTATATTGATTATGATCCGGCAACAAATATTATCACCCTACGTAATGTACCTGATGAGTTCAGGGAAATGTGGATGACTGAGGTTTAATCGTGACGATTTCGTTTGAGATGCTGACAGCACTGTACCGTCGCATGGAATTCCAGGATGAGTTCCGTGTCGGTACGCTGCTGCTCTCAGATCAGTCAGATTGTGACCAGATTAATACCTTGCTTGATGATCCACGTGAGTATGGGCTTTCTATTGATACAGGAACTGTCGCTCCAGGCAACACGATCAACCTACGTGTTACGCCACCACGGAGTGGACTAGGACTTGTGTTTGCCACACACGAAAAATTACTAAATGCTCCAAAGCATCAGTGCCTGGAACCAGCTAATTACTTCATCCTCGAAACAAAATTTCGTAATGATGATGAAGATATCCCCGCTTTCATCAGCAATTACCGGAAGATTCTGGAGTTCGTTAACCTACTAAAAGAGGCCGCTGCCTACTTCGACAGCTCAACTTGTCAGCTGGTTTTTCTGAAAAAAGAAGTTATCAAGCTATTGCCACACTTCGCTGCAGAAAACGTACAAAATTTGCATCGTGAGCATCTTGATAACCTTATAGCTTGTTTCAACGATGATACCCATAAGGATCAGAAGCTGGATATTCTGATTGAAAGTATCCAGGCCGTTAGTGATGGGGTTGATTCACCACGAGTATTCGCGTTTTTACTGGACAATATTCAGCGTCTGCATGAAAAGTTCCTGAAAGGGTATCGTATCTACTCTTCTGGATTCTCTTATGACAAAGTCATGGATCAGCTGCGTGCCGCAAAAGTCGAAGAAATGGGTAAAATCCACAAAGCGTTTTCGGATATCCAGAACCATATACTTGGCATTCCTGTTGCCTCTGTTATTGTGGCTACCCAGTTCAAAGTAGCTACGAGATGGTCGGGCCAGGGGATAACAAACACAATAATCCTTCTGGGATGCATTTTTGCTGCGACGTTAATCTGGCTGGCACTTTCAAACCAGATGCAATCTATAAAGGCCTTGGGCGAAGAAATTGAATACAAAGAAAAGCAGATTAATAAGGAATATTCTTTCATCAAAGATGATGTAGCTGGTGTATTTCGCAGTATTTCTGCACGACTAGCGACGCAGAAACGTACGTTCTGGATCATCCGCGGTGTTCTGGTTATGGGAATCATCACTGCGATCACGGTTTATTTTTGGTACACCAAGCCTGCTCTTGACTTCATGCAGTACTTGATTGACTGCATGAAGTCTTCTCATTCGGTCAAAAATTGAGAATAATGAGTTCCTTCTTGCGACTGGATTTGCCAGTTACCTTAAGGTTGTAGCTGATATCAACCGACAGCATGTTCAGACCGTTGAATGCCTGTCGCATTTCCGGGATATCATTCACCGATATAATCATCTTCCCTTTGATCCTGTGCGCCAAATCTGCCATGTGATCATAGTTTTCCAGCCCGAACTCCACACCATAGCCTTCTGTTCCCCAGTAAGGTGGGTCACTGTAGAACAGCGTATGCGGGCGATCATATCTCTCTATGCACTGCTGCCAGTCCAGATGTTCTATCAGCGTTCTGGACAGGCGCAGGTGTGCCATCGACAGTTCTTCTTCGATGCGCAGGAGGTTAAAGCGCGGCGCACTTGTGGTGGAGGTTCCGAACGAGTGATCGGCCACCTTGCCGCCAAACGCCTGTTTCTGCAGGTAGTAGAACCTGGCCGCCCGCTGAATGTCGGTTAGCGTTTCTTCCGGCGTATCCTGCAGCCACTTGTAAATCTGACGGCTGACCAGCGCCCATTTAAACTGGCGGACAAACTCTTCCAGGTGATGTTTTACCACCCGATACAGATTCACCAGTTCCCCGTGGATATCGTTAATGACTTCGATCTTGCTGGGTGTCTTAAGAAAATAAAGCGCAGCTGCTCCGCAGAACGGTTCCACATAGCAGGTATGGGCCGGGAACAGAGGAAGAATATGCTTCGCCAGACGACGTTTGCCGCCAATCCAGGGGACGATGGGTAAAGATTGTTCTTTCATTATCCGTAAGCCTTTTGCAATCAATGAAAATATGGCAGGCTAGTCTGGTCTCGCGAGACTGACTGAACCCTGGTCGGCTCACAGTGCATACCTGTGGGTTGATGACCAGCCTGGTGTTACCGCACCGGGCTGGTCGTTCTTTCAAAGCCATCATGCGGTTCTCGTCCGCATCCTCACTATTAACGCTGTTTAAAATCCCTTTCCCCGACCATTTGTGATGCTGTCTCCCACACAACAAGGAGACGCACCATGAAAAGCCTTAAAAAATTCATTCCCCCTGTTAAAAAGCCCCGTCTCAGCGGCTGGCTGCTGACCTCTGTGCTGTTGCTCGGCACCATCGGTCTGGTCTCGCCCCAGCAGCTGCCGGTGGTTGTCTACAAGCTGTCGCTCATCACGCTGGCGGCTGTGCTGGGCTACTGGCTTGACCGTTCGCTTTTCCCCAAAGCCCGCCCCGGTCAGTATCTGAAGCACGATGACAGGCTTATGGCTGATGGTCGCTTCCCCGTCCAGACTGGCCTTCACCTGGTCTTTTCCGCTGCGCTAATCCGTCGTGCGCTGATTGTTGCCGCAGTCTGTCTGGCCGTAGCGATGGGACTCTAACCATGAACTGGCCTCAAATCACTCTCATCATCCTGCTTGCCTTTGGTCTGGGCGTAACCGCCATCAAGCATGGCGAGCCACGCAATGATAAATACAGCTTCTGGTGGCAGCTCGCTGGTAACCTGGTTATTTCCTGGCTGCTCTGGTGTGGCGGTTTCTTCAGTCAGGCCCGCGCAGCCCAGCCGCCACAGGCTGCTCTGCAGTATCGCGACGATGTGATCCGTAATGCCCGGCTTGAATGGGGACTGTCTGCGCCGGTGGCTGACTTCGCCGCACAGCTGCATCAGGAAAGCGGCTGGCGACCTGATGCGGTTTCGCCGGTTGGCGCTCAGGGGCTGGCGCAGTTTATGCCCGCCACTGCTGACTGGATAAGTCAGCTGATGCCGGGGCTGAACAGCCGCGAGCCGTTTAATCCGGCGTGGGCCATCCGGGCGCTGGTCAGCTATGACCGCTGGCTGTGGCAGCGCGTCAGCGCCGCCAGCAACTGTGAGCGTATGGCCATGACGCTGTCGGGCTATAACGGCGGTCTGGGCTGGGTACAGCGGGACAAACGGCTGGCCTTACAGCAGGGGCTGGACAGTACCCGCTGGTTTGGACATGTCGCCACGGTGAATGCCGGGCGCAGCGCTGCCAACTGGCGGGAGAACCGCCACTATCCGCAGCGCATCCTGCGGGAGCTGGCTCCGCGCTATCTCACATGGGGAGGCAGCAGCTGTGTGGAACCTGGTTAAAAGATTACCGTGGCGCGGCATGGTGCTGATGCTTGTTCTGGTGGCTGTTCTTTATGGACTGAACCGCTGGGGCTATCACGACGGTTCTGAGGACGCAAAACGTGACGGTGACGCAGCGCTCAGTCGGCTGCAGTCAGCGTTTGATACCTACAAAACCGAACAGACAACGCTTGAGAACGCAGCGCTGCGGGCCTGGGCAAAGCGGTATCAGGAACAGGTTGCCGCCGGGCATCAGGCCGAGACCAGTTACCTTGAGCAGATTGCTCAGCTTGAGAGCCAGAACAAACAACTACAGGGGCAAATTAACGATGTCACACAGCGCTGGATTGATGAAAAAGGTAAGAGCCATCCCATTGAGTGCGTGTTTACTCGCGGTTTCGTGCGCCAGTACAACGCCGCGCTCGGATATGACAACGCATCCGTCGACGCCGGTCATTCAGACGCAACTGCCGCCGCTGGCACCGGCACTCGCGCAGCGTCCGGGCAACCTGCAGCCGCTGACGCCTGGCTACGCGACTCAGGCGTCTCCCAGCGTGACGTCCTCGCCAACATCATCGACAACGCGAAGCAGTGTCGCATCTGGCGCGGCCAGATAAACGGGCTGCTGGACGAACGGGAAGGATTACAGAAATGACGTTGCAGGTTGAATTCTGGACGGT
>OJTV01000122.1_pt1 | contig 16796 bp, 18 predicted proteins | sample 1599791 | NCBI WGS metagenome assembly OJTV01 (sample SAMN04436617, study PRJEB24849) | human gut metagenome | biome: human gut; feature: NICU; material: stool | host: Homo sapiens | place: USA: Saint Louis, MO | collected 2011-02-17 | reverse complement strand
AAGAAAGTCTTTAAAAGTCGGATCGTGACTTCTAATATTGGTTACTTTGCGTTGTTCTTAATCATGGGCATTTGGCATGGATTAACGTGGTTCTACATCGCTTATGGGCTCTACCATGCAACACTAATTTGTGTGACAGATGCTTGGCTACGTTTTAAGAAAAAACATAAAGACAAGATACCATCAAACAAATTTACACATGCATTTGCAGTCTTTTTAACTTTCCAAGCGGTTTGTGTCAGCTTCCTGATTTTCTCAGGATTTTTAGACAAACTATGGTTTAAATAAATAAAAATAAAAATAAAAATATAAAGGGGCAATTTATAATGAACATTCAAGAAACAGTATTAAACATTTTAGAAGATATTACAGGAACAGACGAAGTTGTGAACAATCAAGACATTCAATTATTTGAAGAAGGATTATTGGACTCTTTAGCGACGGTTCAATTATTAGTAGAAATTGAAGGACAATTAGGAATCCAAGTTCCTGTATCAGACTTTGACCGTGAAGTATGGGGAACACCAAAACAAATCATTCAACAAGTGGAAGCTTTACAATAATGTCTAGAAAAAAACGACTAATCAGAATCTTAGGTCCAGTGCTTTGTTCAGCGGTCTTGGTTGCAGTGTTCTTTTTTGCACCGTTCAGAATCAATTTAACTTCCGAAAAAACGTTGAAGGAAGCATCAACGTCAATGGCACCGAACGTTTTAAAAGGCAATGTGATTAAAAACAAAGCAGTGGCTTCTGGTAAATATGTTCCTTTTTTTGGCTCTTCTGAATTAAGTCGATTTAGTGCTTTCCACCCTAGTGTGCTCTCTGAAAAGTATCAACGGAACTACCGACCGTTTTTACTAGGAGAAGCGGGCACACAGTCATTAACCCAAGCAATGGTCATTCATTCGATGGGCGATGCGATTGCCAATAAGAAAGCGGTCTTTATTTTATCTCCGCAATGGTTTGTTAAAAAGGGTGTACCTAATGATAGTTTTGGTGCACACTATTCACAATTACAAACCTATCAATGGTTAGCTAATTTAACCGAATTAACCAGCGGTGACCAATATCTAGCACAACGTTTGACCAAATTTCCAGTTGTTCAAAAAGACAAAGTCTTAATGGAAACCTTGGCAAATCTGCAGGCAGGGCAACTTCCCCAACGCTCTCAACGAGATTATTTTATAATGAATCTCCGTTTCTTGAATCGTGAAGATGAATTGTTTAGCCAAATTGGCATGGTTAGCAGAGAACCAATTGTTGAAAAAGATATGAAACAATTACCTGCTACTTATAATTTTAATGAATTAGATCAGCTAGCTGGAAAAATTGCGGCAAAAGCCATTAATAATAATAAATTTGAAATTAGTAACGGTTTTTATCGCCAACGGATTAAACCAGTATTACCGAAATTAGCTCATTCACAAAAGAAATGGGATTATCGTTTTTCTCCAGAATATGGTGATTTCCAAGCTGCGTTAGAACAGTTAGCAGAAAAAAATGTCGATGTTTTATTTGTAATCCCACCTGTTAACAAACGTTGGTCGGACTATACGGGCTTGTCACAAGATATGTTGCAACAAGTAGCACGCAAGCTGAAATATCAACTTCAAGAGCAAGGGTTTACTAACATTGCTGACTTCTCAACATGTAGTAATGAACGCTACTTTATGGCGGACACGATTCATTTAGGTTGGCGTGGTTGGCTCGCTGTTGATCGTCAAGTAGATGAATTTATGAAACAACCTGCGCCTAAAAAGTTAGCGTATCAAATTGATGATCGTTTTTATCAGACAGATTGGCAACAACAAAATCCATTGGTCTTACCTCAATTTTAAGAAGGCAAGATGGATCAAGTACCAATTATCTGAAGCGGACTAGAAGCGCTTCGTAACAATGAAAATAGCCTGTACCTGCCGTTGAATAACGAGCGTGCAGGCTGTTTTTTCGTTTATTTTTAGTGGAGAACGTTGCTCAATTTATTTTTTGTAAGTATTTTTTTAGTTCGTGGTATAATGGATAAAATTGGTTTTTGAGGGGAGTTATTTTTATGGATGCAAAAGAAGAAAAAATGTTAATTGATTTAACAAGTGCTAAAGGGATTGCTGGGAATGAAGACGAAGTACGTTCGTTATTTAAAAAGTATGCAGCACCGTATGCGGATAAATTTTTATATGATGGTCTTGGCAGTATTATTGCAAAAAATGTTGGTGATAAAGAAGGACCAAAAGTCTACATTTCTGGGCATATGGATGAAGTCGGTTTCATGGTTACCCAAATCACAGAAAAAGGCTTTTTAAAATTTCAAACCGTTGGCGGTTGGTGGGGGCAAGTGATGTTGGCCCAACAAGTTCAGATTAAAACCACGACTGGTAAGGTTTACCATGGTGTCATTGGGTCTAAACCACCACATGTGTTAACAGCGGAAGTTCGTAACAAACCCTATGAGATTGCAGATATGTTTATTGATATTGGTGCAAGTAGCGATCAACAAGTTGCAGAATGGGGGATTCATCCAGGAGATATGGTGACACCATATATTGACTATCGTCGCATGAATGATACAAAATTTTTATTGGCAAAAGCGTGGGATAACCGAATTGGTACGGCCGTTTCATTAAAAGTTTTAGAAAATTTAGCGACAGAAGGGCACCCCAATATTTTATTTGCAGGCAGTGATGTGCAAGAAGAAGTGGGGCTACGCGGTGCGCAAACAAGTACGCATCTTGTGAATCCAGACATAGCGTTTGCTTTAGACACAGGAACAGCTGGTGACACACCAGGAATGACACCTAAAGAAGCCGACTCTGTTTTAGGTGAAGGGCCACAAATTTTGATTTATGATGCATCAATGATTCCGCATAAAAAATTACGTGATTTTGTTATTCAAGTGGCGGAAGAAAATAACATTCCCTTCCAATATACAGTGATTACAGGGGGAGGTACGGATGCTGGCCGCATGCATTTAACGCGCAACGGGATTCCATCATTAGCCATCACGGTGCCTGTTAGATATCTGCATTCACATACCTCAGTTATTCATGAAGATGATTATTTCAACACAGTCAAATTAGTCACAGAAGTGGTGAAACGTCTAGATAAAGAAACAGTCGCTAAATTGACTAGTTATTAGTTTCAGAAAGGATGGAATGAATGAAAAGTTTAGTAACAAATTCGCAACATCGTGCCAATGCTCGCAGAGCTCTTGATGGGCAATGGGGGATCATGGCTTGGTTAACTTTCTTAGGAGTGGTTTTACAGAGCTTCTTAACATCGATTGTGCAAAATTTATTTTCTGGTGAAAATCAAGTTTTTCAAAGTAGTTTTGCCGCAGTATTACTGCAAATTTTTGTTTTATTCGCGTTAAGTTATGCGCTATATTACGCAGCCTTGAAGGTGTTACGTGGTGAAAAGGTGCGGGTCAATATTTTAATGAGTGTTTTTCAAGGAAAATATTATGGTCCGCTATTTGTGGTCAACCTACTTCAAAAAGTACTTGAACGTGTAATTGGTTTGTTATTTTTGTTACCAATTTTATTTGGGGCAGGGACAACCTTGTATTTCAAATTGATGTTTAATACAGTTACACCAGAGGAAATTCAGACCTTTTTCTTAAATGATTTTTCCTTTTTCCTAGCGTTTGGTGTTGCCACTATCTTGATCTTTTTAATTGGTTTATTTGTGAGTGGCGTTTTTCAATTTGCTGTGTGGCTACGTTTTGATAATCCAGAACTGCCAATTATGATGGCGTTGAAACAGGCGTTATATTTAATGAAAAATCGTTTTTGGCAATATTTATGTTTACAATTTTCTTTTATTGGTTGGTATATTGTGGGCTTTTTAGCTATTGGTATCGGTCTATTATGGGTGATTCCTTATAACTATGTAGCGTTAGCTAGTTTTTATCAAACTGCCTTAGAAGAAAAAGGTTTAGCCGAAGAATAAAAAAGAAGCTTGAATCCTTCGTTATCTCGACAAAGGGTTCAGGTTTTTTCTTTGGTCTTTTTGTGAAAATTTAAGCGTTTTAACCTCGTTTTTCCGTTATTTTATGGTAACATGGAAGTATCGTATTGAAGGAGGTTGTCCACACATGAAATTGACTGTCTTAGGCTGTTTAGGCGCTTATCCATACAAAGGAGAAGGAACGAGTTCCTATTTGTTAGAATCTGAAGGCTTTCATTTGCTTATTGATGCAGGCAGTACGACATTAGTGCGTTTAGAAAACTATCTAGATCCATTGAAATTAGATGCTGTCATTCTGTCGCATTACCATCATGACCATATCGCAGATTTAGGCGTTTTACAATATTATCGTCAGCTTTATCCAACGCTGGAACCGACGCCTATTTTGCCAATATATGGCCATACACAAGATCAAATGCATTTCAAAGAACTAACGCTTCCTAACGTTTCCGAAGGGAAAGAGTATTTTGAAGCAGAAGAGTTGGCAGTAGGACCATTTTTAATTACTTTCATGGAAACGATTCATCCTGTCACTTGTTACGCGATGCGGATTGTTGAAAAAGCGACTGGCAAAGTCTTTGTCTTTACAGGAGACTCTGGTTACTTAGCAAGTTTTGAAGACTTTGCAAAAGACGCGGATTTATTCTTAGCGGATACGTACTTATTTGAAGGTAATGAACGACATCATGCACATTTTACGTCAAGAGAAGCAGGTGAAATTGCCAAAGCAGCACAAGTCAAACAATTGATGTTGACCCATTTACCACAGCATGGGTCATTGGAACAACTACGGGAAGAAGCGCAAAACTATGCTGGAACGGAAATTCCAGTGACATTAGCCCAACCAGATTTAACAGTTGAGATTTAAAAAAGTAACTATACCAAGGGAGAGAACCGATTGTGATTTTTGTACCGAATGAAAATAATGACCCACGAGTGAACTTAGCAATTGAAACATATTTGTTAACAGAAATGCCTTTAGATGAGCCCATTCTTTTATTTTACATTAACGAGCCGTCAATCATTATTGGCCGTAACCAAAATACAATTGAAGAAATTAACAAAGAATATGTAGATGAGCACGGCATTCATGTTGTTCGTCGCTTAAGTGGCGGCGGCGCCGTTTATCATGATCATGGTAATTTGAATTTTAGTTTTATTATGCCAGATGACGGCAACTCTTTCCGTGATTTCACAAAAGTTACCCAACCAATTATCCAAGCATTGCACGACTTAGGCGTTGAAGGTGCCGAATTAAAAGGGCGCAATGACCTAGTGATTAATGATATGAAGTTTTCAGGAAATGCGATGTACGCTACCAACGGCCGCATGTTTGCACATGGAACCTTAATGTTTGATAGTGATATTGATGAAGTTGTAAATACATTGAAAGTACGGAAAGATAAAATCGAATCTAAAGGTATCAAGTCTGTTCGTTCACGGGTAACAAACATTAAACCATTTTTATCTGAAGATAAACAAGAGATGACAACGGAAGAATTCCGCCAAGAAATTCTTTTGAAAATTTTCGGCGTAGATTCGATCGACCAAGTTAAAACGTATGAATTAACTGATCAAGACTGGGCGGCTATTAACAAAATTTCAGAGCAATACTATCGCAATTGGGATTGGAATTATGGTAAATCACCTGCATTTAACTTAGAACGTCGCCATCGTTTTCCAATTGGTTCAATTGAAATGAAAATGAATGTGGCGGATGGTGCCATTCAAGAAATTAAAATCTTTGGGGACTTCTTTGGGCTTGGTGAAATTAAAGATGTTGAAGATATTTTAACCGGCGTGAAATATGATAAAGCTTCTTTAGAAGAAGCCATTGATCAAATTGACGTTAAAAAATACTTTGGCAATATCGAAAAAGAAGATTTGCTTGGGTTAATTTATTAAAAAAAAAGACAGCCGTTTCAAACGGTTGTCTTTTTTCTAGCTAAAAATAATTTTTAGCTTTTAGAAAGGTAGTGCTATGTGCAAAATCGTCGAAACGATTTTTATCAGGGAGATATCAAATAGCTCGCCTGCATATGTACTTGAACCAAGTCAAGTCCGGGAATTTGGTTATGTGCTTCACTATAAATCACTATCTGTAAAGAGTATACAAGATTTCCTTTCTTTTGTGATATCAAATTTTTACAGACAAAGTAGTAAAATTTGACGTTTCTTATTTTGGCAAGGTTATAGGCTTGTTTTGGGGCTTGAAATAGCAAGAATTAATAGTGATTTAAGGGAAAATATTAACATATGTAGAAGTATTTTTATAAGAAATAACGAGAAAAAATCAATAAGTATGTTCTTGAGGGCTACTTTTTGACGTTTTCTAATTAAAACTTAATAAAAAATAGCAGAAACAAAGAAAAAATGTGCTTACAAGAAGTAATCCGCACTTAGCTAGGAAGTTAAGAATGTGCATGTTATTTTCAAACAAATAATAAGAATCCTATTTCAATCCTTTACAGAGGAACAAGGACTTCGTATAATAAAGGGACGAAAAGGAGCGAAAGTGATGAGAAACGAAATGATGCATCGACCAGTCGTTAAACCAGAATTGGTTGAGTATATGCGTACAAAACAAAAGAAACTTCCCGGAGAATTAGGTGCAGTGGAGGCGGAAGCCAATGAAGCAGGGGTGCCGATTATTCCGCACGAAACAGTAGTTTTTCTACAATTTTTGCTAGGACAACTAAAGCCCAAAAATATTTTAGAAATCGGGGCAGCAATTGGTTTTTCTTCAAGCTTGATGGCCCAATTTGTCGGTGAAGATGGTCACGTGACCACGATTGATCGTTTTGACGTAATGATAAAAAAAGCGAAGAAAACTTACCAACGCCTGGACTTAGAAGAAAAGGTCACTCTTTTAGAAGGACAAGCAGCTGAGATTCTGCCAACGTTGGAAGGACCTTATGACTTTATTTTTATGGATAGTGCCAAATCAAAATACATTGAATTTTTACCTGAATGTTTACGGTTGCTACCAGTTGGCGGCGTTTTGATGGTGGATGATGTATTTCAAGCTGGGACAATTTTAGACCCTGCTGAGGAAGTACCGAAAAAAAATCGAGCGATTCATCGTAAATTAAACCAATTTTTAGATGTAGTCATGGCGCACCCTGATTTAACTTCTACTTTAGTTCCTCTTGGTGATGGAGTTATTTTAATTACCAAAGAGAAAGAAACGATTATTTTAGATAGTTAAAGAATGTCTTCACAAAAAGAAAGCGAATCATTAAAAAGCAAGTTCTTTTAATGATTCGCTTTCTTTTTTATGTTATTTAAAAAGTTATCTCGCTATTTCTAATTGAGAATGATAATCATAAAATTCTCAATATGACAGTATTATGTGTTAATAAAACCTCTTTTGTTTATAATTATTCTATTGACGGAATAATTATAAACTGTTATCCTTAAAGAGTAAAAAAACAGAGGAGGAACGACAATGAATTTAATTAATCAAAAACTTTTTGACTTTGAATGTGATGCCTATCACGATGGTGAATTTACACGAGTATCAACAGAAGATATTTTAGGAAAATGGAGTATTTTCTTCTTTTATCCAGCTGATTTTTCTTTCGTGTGTCCTACGGAATTAGGGGATATGCAAGAGCATTATGCGCATTTACAGGAATTAAATTGTGAGGTTTACTCTGTTTCAGAAGATAGTCATTATGTGCATAAAGCATGGGCTGACGCTACAGAAACGATTGGAAAAATTAAATATCCAATGTTAGCCGATCCCAACGGTCAACTTGCTCGTTTCTTTGGCGTTTTAGATGAAGCTTCTGGAATGGCTTACCGTGCTTCATTTATTGTGAGTCCAGAAGGTGAGATCAAATCTTATGAAATCAACGACATGGGTATTGGTCGTAATGCTGAAGAACTTGTTCGTAAATTAGAAGCTTCTCAATTTGTAGCAGAACATGGTGATAAAGTTTGTCCAGCCAATTGGCAACCAGGAGAAGAAACAATTACGCCAAGCTTAGATTTAGTTGGTAAAATTTAAATTCACTTTGTAAATAGAGGTCAAAGAGTTGGATAAAACAGAGAAAATGTTTTGTTCAGCTCTTTTTCTGAAACACAGAAGAAAGAGGAGAAGCAAGTGACAGAAGAAATCTACGATTTGATTATTATTGGTGGCGGATCAGCTGCTTTATCTGCAGGTATCTATGCAGGTCGCGCAATGATGGATACCTTAATTATTGAAAAAGACAAAATTGGCGGACAAGTAACGACGACTTCTGAAATTGTGAACTATCCAGCGATTCGTCACACAACAGGTCCAGAACTAATGGAAGAAATGCGCATTCAAGCACAAGACTTCGGTGTAGCTTTTACAAACGACGAGATTATTGATGTTGATTTTAGTCAAACGATAAAAACTGTTCAATCAGCGAGTCAAACCTATCAAGCATATGCAGTATTGATTGCGACAGGGGCCTCTGCTCGTAAAATTGGTTTCCCTGGTGAAAGTGAATTTACAGGACGCGGCGTGGCCTATTGTTCTACTTGTGATGGGGAGTTTTTCCAAGGCCTAGATATTTTTGTGATTGGTGGCGGTTATGCAGCAGCGGAAGAGGCCGTTTATTTGACACGTTACGGTAAATCAGTAACGATGATTATCCGAGAACCTGATTTTACATGTGCAAAATTAACTGCGGAGGCGGCTAAAAATCACCCGAAAATTAAGATTGTTTATAACACAGAAGTGAAAGAAATTATGGGCGATGATTTTGTCCGGAAAGCTGTGTTTGTCAATAACCAGACGGGAGAAGAAACGGTTTATGAAGCACCAAAAGACAGTACATTTGGTCTGTTTGTTTTTGCTGGAAATAAACCAAGTACAGAAATTTTTGAAGGGAAAATTGCCTTAGACCGTGGGTATGTGCCAACAACTGAGAATATGGAAACCAATATTCCTGGAGTTTATGCAGCAGGAGATTTACGAATAAAAGAATTACGTCAAATTGTGACGGCGGTTGCAGACGGTGAATGACTGAACGATTAGCTAATCAATCTGCCCCTGAAACAAACAGTCAGCAATCAAAAGAAAAACAGCCAGCGAAAGTTACTGGTAAGCATCAGTGGTTCCCAGAAAGTATGCGCCAACAATTAAGCGGTATTTTCGCTAAACTAACCAAAAAAGTGACATTGCTTCAGTTTTTGGATGCAAGTGATGAAAAATCATTGGAACTTCAGTCATTCTTAACAGAATTTGCAAGTCTGGATCAGAAGATTACTTTAGAAACGATTTTGAAAGATACTGAGCCAGCCAAAGAATTGCTGTATGGGATTGAAAAAATGCCTAGCGTTGTGCTCTTAGATGCGGCAGGAAACTATACAGGAATTAAATTTAGTGGTATTCCTAGTGGCCATGAAGTAAACTCGTTGGTTTTGGCGGTTTATAATGTCGGCAGCGAGGGGCAGCCGTTAGAAGCAAGTCTGCAAAAGAACATACTTGCATTGCCAAAAAGAAAAATAGAAATCTTTGTTTCACTAACATGTCATTTCTGTCCCGATGTCGTGGCGGCTTGCCAACGTATTGCATCAATTAATCCTCATGTGGAAGCAGAAATGGTGGACATTAGTCTGTTTCCAGAGTTGAAAAAAGAAAAGAAAATTATGAGCGTTCCAGCAATGCTAATTGATGGAGAACAAATGATTTTTGGTTCAAAAACAATGACCGAAATTATTGAAGCCTTGGCTTAAAAGAGGCGGAAAAAGTAATTAGCCTAAAGAACCTAAGTCATTCAAAAAAGTGAGAAATACGTCGAGATGATGTATTTCTCACTTTTTTCGCATAGTTAGTCAAGTACCTTTTTTGATTAGGCGATTGAGTTTCCTAAAAAGAATTAAAAAGACACAACAGCAAATGAACAATAGGCTTCCTGTTAGTGGTAAAAAGATACCTTGCATGTAGCTATCGATATGCATTAAACCAGGTACCTCGCTGAAAAAATCATGGATAAACTGTTGAATGAGCTTATTAGCTAGAAAAGCAGCTAAAGGCAAAACAAAAATCAAATAATAGAGGGGTTGTAAGGCATAGCTAATTAAAATTTGTAATTTTGTCGTACCTAAAAGAACTAAGATCAGTAAGTCGTTTTTTTGCTCTAAAAAAGTTAGGAAGAAAGTTCGGCAAATATAACTAATCAGGAAGAAAAAGAGTGTTCCAGCGCTGATTCCAGCCAAACCTCTGAAAATTTTCAAGGGAGGAATCACTGCATAATTATCAAGAAGAATCATTTGTGAAAGCCATCGAGAAAACAACAAAGTCAATAATAGAGCAGAAAAAGTCAGAAAACTAATAATAAAGATAAGAATCAACGTACTAAATTGGTTTTTTGAGCGCCACGCATTTTTGAGAGAGTCTGTGAATAAGTAAAGAATCGAATACATCATCGCGTCCTTTCTGAAAAATTTTTGTTTTAGCGGAAAAGTTATGTAAAAGAAAAGACGTTATCTCCTGCCAACTAGCCAATGAAAGAGATAACGCCTTCGCTGGAAACAAGAACTGGATTATTTCACCAATACTAATTTTTTTAAAGGTTCAACCCCAAATCGTTGTTCTTGCTGTAAAAGAATTTCGGCACAAGCACGGCTATCTTCTAAAGCATCATGATGATTATTTAAAGTGATATTGAGGTTTTCACAAACGGTATTTAATTTATGATTAGGAAATTCAGGAAACAGTTTGCGACTCGTTTTGACAGTACATAAAGAAAGGTAATTAGGTTGTTCTAAGCCATAGTAATCTAAACAGCCAGCCAAAACGCTACAATCAAAACTTGCATTGTGAGCGACCACTAACCGATTTGGCTGAAAACAATGCTGAATTTGTTGCCATACTTCAGGGAATTTGGGCGCATTGACAACATCTGATTCATGAATGCCGTGAATTTGCGTATTTCGCCAGAAAAAAGGTGTTTCTGGTTTGATTAACGTGTAAAATTCATCCACAATCCGACTATTTTCTACTTTAACAATTGCAATGGAACAGGCACTATGTTTATCATAACTAGCTGTTTCAAAGTCAAAAGCGTAAAAGTTCATTAAAAAAAACTCCTTTCAACGCGTTGAGTAACACTTAAAAATCAAGTACAACTTCCACTGGACAATGATCACTACCAAGAATATCTGTATGGATTTTAGCACTGACTAAACGTTCATTCAAGGATTCTGACACAACGAAATAGTCAATCCGCCATCCTGCGTTATTTTTTCGTGCGTTAAAGCGATAACTCCACCATGAGTAGATGCCTTCAGCTTCTGGATAAAAATAACGGAATGTATCAGTGAAGCCACTGTCTAACAACCCAGTAAATTTTTGCCGTTCTTCAGGCGTGAACCCCGCATTTTTTTGATTGGTTTTCCAATTTTTTAAATCAATCTTTTGATGAGCTACGTTTAAATCACCGCAAAGAATTACGGGTTTTTCTTGATTTAATTCGTTTAAATAGGCACGAAAAGCATCTTCCCATGTCATTCGATAAGCTAAACGCTTTAGTTCAGCTTGTGAGTTTGGTGTGTAGCAAGTGACCATGAAAAATTCTGGATATTCTAAAGTGATCACGCGGCCTTCTTGATCGTGAGCCTCGATACCTAAGCCATAGCGAACACTTAACGCTTCTTCTTTAGCGAAAATTGCTGTGCCAGAATAGCCTTTTTTTTCGGCATAATTCCAATACTGATGATAGCCAGGAAGTTCTAAATCAATTTGCCCAGCTTGTAATTTTGTTTCTTGTAAACAGAAAAAATCTGCATCTAATTCATTAAAAACATCCATAAAATTCTTTTTAACAACCGCTCGTAAGCCGTTGACATTCCAAGAAATACATTTCATTGTTGAAACTCCTTTCAAATAAGAAACGCTTTTGCTCGTTTCAGTGCAAACCAGAACCAAAGAAAAGGTCGCTTGGTGCTTTCTTCTATTCTAATACTTTTTAAAGAAGTTTTAAATACTTGAAAAGAAAAAGAGAAAATGACTGATTTTTGGAAAGAAGTAGTCTATGATAAAATAGTAAAAAGAGCAGAAATGAGGACAAACGAATGAAAATTGGAGTCATTGGTTTAGGAAATATTGCACAAAAAGCGTATTTGCCAACTTATAGTGAATGCCGCCACTTGGCAGAGTTTGTATTAGCAACTAGAAACCCAGAAACACGACAAAAAATCGCTGATCAGTATGGCTTTACAGAAACCGTTGGGACCATAGAAGAATTGATTGAAGCGAAGATTGATGCTTGTTTTGTCCATGTAGCCACAAAAGTGCATGGTGCAGTCGTTCGCCAATTATTGCAGGCTGGTATTCACGTCTTTGTGGACAAACCTTTAAGTGAAGAGCTTGCTGAAGTCAAAGAATTACAAGCATTGGCAGCAGCAAAAAATCTGCGCCTGATGGTTGGCTTCAATCGTCGTTTTGCCCCCTATACGGAAGTATTGAAAAATATTCCTGAAAAACAAACAATTTTTATTAAAAAGAACCGCATCAATACAACGAGAGAAACAAGTTTTATGATGTATGATTTATTTTTACATGTCGTTGATACCGCAGTTTATTTAGCGGAAGGACCGCTCCACGTGGTGCAGTCAAAATTAGTGGAAGAAAACGGTCATTTAAAACGAGCAATTTTACAATTAGAAACCGAACAGACAACGATTGTTTGTTCCATGGATTTACACTCTGGGGCCAATACAGAAACTTTTGAAGTCACCAGCCCCACAGGTACTTATCGCTTGGAAAATTTAACGCATTTGACCATCCAAACAGAAGAAGAATACCAAGTAAAAGAGATGGGAGATTGGACGCCAACATTGGAAAAAAGAGGTTTTTACCAAATGGTTACTGCTTTCATTCAGGCCATTCAAAAACCGCAAGAGCAAGAGTTAAAACAAGAAAAAGTCTATGAAAGTCATGCGTTATGTGAAGAAATGCTACGCCAACAACAACGGCATGTTCTTTAAAGAGGACTAGCAACTTTCTTTCTATCATGCTAGAATAAGACAGATATTTTGAAAAGAAAGGACTAACTTTCGTGAACACTAAAGCTATGTTAGAAACATTAAACGAAATTACTTTATTAGTAGATGAACCATTAAAAAACGTAACCTTTACCAAAACAGGCGGCCCAGCTGATGTGTTGGCCTTACCCAAAACAAAAAAAGAAGTTGAAGAGATTGTGGCGTATTGCCGAGAACAAGGACTTTCATGGTTAGTATTAGGCAATGCTAGCAACTTGATTGTTCGTGATGGCGGTATTCGCGATGTCGTGATTATGCTAACAGAAATGAAAGAAATCAAAGTAGCCGGTACCACCATGATTGTGGATGCTGGTGCCAAGCTGATTGATACAACCTACGAAGCCTTAGCAGCTGATTTAACTGGTTTTGAATTTGCTTGTGGCATTCCAGGAAGTGTCGGTGGTGCTGTTTATATGAATGCTGGAGCATACGGCGGGGAAATTAAAGATGTTTTCCAATCTGCAGAAGTGCTGTTGGCAGATGGAACTATCCAAACAATGACGAAAGAAGACCTGAATTTCCGTTATCGTCATAGTGAAATTCAAGAATTACATTGTATTGTCTTGCAAGCAACGTTTGCTTTAGAAAAAGGAAACCATGCAGAAATTAAAGCCCAAATGGATGAATTAACGGAACTTCGTGAACTGAAGCAACCGCTAGAGTATCCCTCTTGTGGCAGTGTCTTTAAACGCCCTGTTGGTCATTTTACAGGGAAATTAATCCAAGACGCTGGCTTACAAGGCTTAAAATGGGGCGGTGCTCAAATTTCCGAAAAGCATGCGGGATTTATTGTTAACATCGATCATGCAACCGCAACAGATTATGTGGAATTAATTGCACATATCCAAGAAGTGATTAAAGAAAAATTTGATGTTGAATTGCAAACGGAAGTTCGAATTATTGGTGAAGAAGTCTAGAAGTACTTCATTAGTTGCCCAAAGAGGACGGGACAGAAGTGTTTAACTCCAAGAACTAAGTAGGCACGATGATGTCATCTGTTCATGTCTCACAGTTAAACATCACAACTCTTAGAGCTGTAGCTCTTTTGAAGGCTATACTGTGACGAGACGCATGTCGAGAAAACATCTTAGAAGTTGTTGAGATCGAAGCGATGCATAGTGTTGCTTCTGTTCCCACCGTTTATCAGGTTTTGAGCCTGGAACAAAAATCCAAAGTGATTTTTGTCCCAGGCTCTTTTGATTTTTAAAGTGTTCAAGTGAATGGAGATAATTCTGGGATTGAAAAGGTAGCAAAAGTCCTAAGTAAATCGCCAATAATAATACCCGCACAATTGGAACGATTTGGATTGTTGCTTCTCGAATGATTTCCAAAGTAAGTTCATCATAAGACGTACCTATTATATGCGATAAACAATTTATTTTGGAGTGAGATGCCAAGAGCTAAATATAACAAGCTGATTGACAGATATTTTTCAGGTCTGTTTCCTACTTCACAGACCATTACTTCTTTTTTAGGTTACTATTAAGTTTTCTAATTCAACAACTTTAAAGTTTTTGCGCTCTAAATATTCGATAGAAAATTATACTTATTAAATAAAGATTATTTGTTTTAAGGGATAAAAAAATTAGTTTTTGATTTGATAATAACGAGAAAAAACTTATTTTTTTAAAATGAATGTGATACAATGAACTTATATACTTGTTGTATATATAAGATTGATAGAAGAAGATGTTTATTATGAAAAAATTGATTTGTTTAGCAACCCTGATTTTATTTGGCACGATAATAGTTCCTAGTGTAACAGTTCTGGCAGAGGATACTTCAAGTGTAAGCAGCGATGGAATTACTGAAGGAGAAACTTTTTCTTCAAATGAATCAGCTCCTGTTTTTGATACTTTTGTTGAAAAGAGCACGGAGGTTATTAATATAAGTTCGTATGAAGATACAGGTTCCGGCGAAGAAGTTAAAACAGTTATTGGGGAAGAAGACGTTGTTCTGGCTACAAAAATTAATGATACCGAAAATAATCAAACTCTATCAGTCGTTAATACAAGAGAAAATATTATTGTACAAAAAAGTATTTTATTAGAAGACGGAACGTACCAGGTTGAAACAGAGACGTCACCAATTATTGGTAGTTTTGATAGTGAAAAAGAAAAAATACAAGATTATAATCCTTTGCAAAGAATCTATAATGGTCCGTGGACTTATACCCATTTGGCAGTAGGTAGAAATGTTTTTGCAACAATTGTTGATATGGGATTAGGTTCTTGGATAGGTTACTTTGCTTCTCTTTTTAGAATTTCGAGAGCTGCTGCTGATTTCGTTTTCGGATATATGGGTGCTCGTGGAATTTCTGCCGGAGAAAGGTTGGCAAAAATTTTTGATAGTAATGGAAACGGTTGGGTAGCGCTCTATAAGCAAGGAGTTTATCGTTACAAAGGTGCCCCTTTGATTGGTTATCAGCATCGTACTTTTTAAATTTTAGGAAAAGAAGTGATTAAATGCAACGATTGTTTTTTTATTGGATTAATTACACATTACTAATTCTATTTATAGTGATGGTTATTCTAGGAGTTGTTCAGTTAGCTGTTAAAAAAGAATCAGAAATCACTTTTTATACAACTTTTTTTGGTATCATTTTTGGTATATCTTTTATGAGTGCGTATTACGCCAATAAAAAGAGTAATAGGATGTTCTTTTGGCTAACAACTTTTCTGTTGATGTATGTTCCTAAAAAAATAGTAGATTATCTAAATACACCTTTGTTAAAGATTTCGGTAGCAAACTATTTTATAGTGCTGTTCGGCATACTGATACTAATTTTTTCCCAAAAATATATTAAAAGACAAACGTAAAAAGAAATGGAGCAGATTGTGTATTGTCATCTGTTCCATTTCTTTTTATTTGTATCAAGATAAGTGAGTCATCTCTTTTACTCGTCTTCTAAATTTTCCAATTCTACAACTTTAAAGTTTTTCCGCTCTAAATGATCTACAATGGCTGTACACGTTTCGGCAGTTGTGCCGGCTGGTAAAGTAATAAGTGTGCGACGAACAAATTCTTCACTATCGACATCCAATGTAATACAGCTGGCGATGCTGCTATATTTGGCAATGATTTTTGAAATGGCTGCTAAGTCGCCTTGTTGACCAACTGAAGCAATTGTTAAAACGTAGCTCCCTTGTTTTACATTCCAAGATTGCGCTAAAATATTTAATAAGGTGCTGTGTGTTAAAATGCCGTAAAAATAATTATTTTCATCTAAAACAGCAATGTAAGGTAGTTCTTTAATAGTAAAAAATACCTTGAAAAATGAAGTGTTGACATAAATAAATTTTGTGGCATTTTTTAACAAATAGGTAACAGGTAAACTCATATCGCCACCGTTTGCTTTATGGCGGTAAATATGCATTTTATAGATATTTCCTCGGAAAATTTTTCCAGATTCGTCTAAAATTGGGACACAACGGTAACCTGAGTCTTCTAAAATAGAAAGAGCTTCTTCTAGAGTACAAGATTCATTGACGGTTGTTAAATTATCTTTTTTAATAACTACAGATTTTAATAACATAAACAGGCCTCCTAAGGGTTCATTTTTAATAAATTTATCATATCATAACTTAGCAGAAAACAATAGCTGAGACCTCAGAATAAAAGCAATTTTGTTAAAATAAATAGAAAATAAAGAAAAATCAGATATTTTATAAAAGAAATCAAGCACGTATTCGCGATAATGGTAAAAAATTACGTAAGAATCGGCACAGCGCTTCTTTAAAAAGTAAATTAAACTTTGACAACTTTTTCGAATAATGGTACTGTTAAGAAGTAAATTTGTGAATAGAG